>Ga0209596_1000120_pt1 | contig 68496 bp, 64 predicted proteins | sample M_130807_MF_Meta_FD_187314 | JGI IMG/M metagenome (GOLD analysis project Ga0209596, IMG submission 187314) | Freshwater microbial communities from Lake Montjoie, Canada to study carbon cycling - M_130807_MF_MetaG (SPAdes) (version 2) | ecosystem: Environmental > Aquatic > Freshwater > Lake...
GCAACAGATTTTTGGGTTCAATTTAAAGTTTTTGGCATGATGACAATTTCAATGATGTTTACTCTTTCACAAGTTCCCTTCATTATTAAGGCGCAAAAAGTTTAATGGTCTAGATGTTATTTTTACATTAAATAAAGCTATTAAATTCTAAAATCGTAAACTCAGTCGCGAATCTATTTTTTAAAAATAAGAGGAAGCGTTTTACAAACAACAATTTGAAGCTTTAGAAAATTTAATTTGTGGATTTTGTATAATTCGGTGCTTGGATTTTTTATAAGAAAAAATATGGCGAAGATGAATTTAATTGATTATTTGATCGTGAATTAATAATCAATAATTGTAACGATATTGAGGCTGTTAATATCTTCAATTCCCGAAACATAAACAGAATTTTTATCGATCTTTCTAACGACGCCAATAAGCAATCCGGGTGGAACGGCATCACCATCGCTTGAGGTAAATATTTTATCGCCAATGTTGATTTGATGATTCTTAGGAAGGTATAAAATTTCCATTAAGCCACTGTTATTTCCAGCGAGAATACCCCTATTTCTGGCCCTAGAAGCTATTATTGGAATGCGAGAACTTGAATCGGTTAATAAAAGTATTCGTGATTTATCTTCGAAAACTTCGGAAACTCTGCCAATAACTCCACGATTGCCGGCAATAATCTGCCCTTCTTTAATATCGCGACTTTCCCCCGAGTCAATTAATAATTTTTGGTCAAAAGCTTGGTGTGACATTCCTATTACTCGAGCAATTTTGTAGTTTTCAGTTTTTGATTTTACGAAATTTAAAGCACTTCTTAACTCTTTGTTTTCTTGGTGAATGGCAAGCGAAGTTAGATAATAATTTTGTAGTTTAAATAGCTCTTCTTTCAATTGAGTATTTTCTTTTTTCGCCATTGCTAATTTATTAAAATTAACAATCAAATCAATCGATGAGCTAATTGGAAGCGATATTATTTTAATAATCGGAGTTGATACTATTATGAAACCATTGCTAACTTTATTACTAAAATCACGATTGATTTTTGAAGCTATTAAGCAAATTATGCATAGAAAAATAAAAAAAATAGTTTCAATTTTGCGAAAAACTAAATTGAAACTATGTTGAATTATCAGGTTTGATCTTGGTGTATGGTTTAGATAACTGGTCATTGAAAATAAATTTAATGATTTTAGTCTTGTCTAAATAAAGTTGCTCTGAACATTTTGGTATTTTCTAGAACTTTACCACAACCGTTCACTACGCAAAGCAAAGGATCTTCGGCAACAAATACTGGCAAGCCAGTTGCTTGTCTAATAACATGATCAAGATTTTTCAATAAAGCTCCGCCACCAGAAAGAACGATACCTCTTTCAACAATATCTGAAGAAAGTTCGGGAGGAGTGCATTCAAGCGCGACTTTAATAGCATCAACAATTTGCTCTACTGGTTCCATCAAACTTTCGGCAATTTGGCGTTCAGTTAAAATCATTTCTTTAGGAATCCCGTTTGATAAATCGCGACCTTTAACTTCTACGACTAAGCCATCGCCTTGCTCAGGAGGGCATGCGGCGCCAATATTTTTCTTAATTCTTTCGGCAGTTGATTCGCCAATTAATAAATTTTGATAACGACGAATATAAGAAATAATGGCCTCGTCCATTTTATCACCACCAACACGAACAGAGCGAGAATAAACAATGCCACCAAGTGATAAAATTCCGACTTCGGTTGTTCCGCCACCAATGTCAACAATCATTGAACCTGTTGGTTCAGTGACTGGAAGATTAGCGCCAATTGCTGCAGCCATTGGCTCTTCGATTAAGTAAACTTCATTAGCACCAGCGCCTTCTGCGGCGTCTTGAATTGCTCTTCTTTCAACTGGAGTTGAGCCAGATGGAACGCAAATAATAATTTGTGGGCCTAACCAACTCTTGGTTTGATTAACTTCGCGAATAAAGTGTTTAATCATTTCAGCGGCAACTTTAAAGTCAGCGATAACGCCATCTTTCAAAGGACGAATAGCCTCAATTTTTGCAGGCGTACGACCAAGCATCATTTTTGCGGTGTTTCCGAAAGCACAAGTAACAGATTTTCCACCTTCGCTTAAAACTGCAACAACTGATGGTTCGTTGAGAACAACGCCTTGACCTCGAACATAAACTAGAGTATTTGCGGTGCCAAGATCAATGGCAATATCTTTTGAAGTAAATGAAAATAATTTTGGGAACATAATTTCTCCTAATGGTTTTTTAATTTTTCTAGACAATTTATATAAGCGATTGCTGAAGCAACTAAAACGTTAGTGCTGGCACCGCTTGCAGAATAAATTCGATTATTTTTTTTAAGACGAACGAGGACATTAGCTTGCGCATCTGTTCCTTCAGTTACAGCTTCAACTTTATAGAGTTCAAGCTTTGCTCCATGAGTAATAATTTTATCAATTGCAGAAAAAATTGCGTCAACTGGGCCGTCTTTAGATACAAAAGTAGTTTGTTCAATATTGGAGTCAATTCTTATTTTTATAAAAATTTTAGAATCCTTGTTATTTCCGCAATCAACATCAAGTTCTGAAAGGTGATAATGTGCTTGATTTTCAATGATCGACCCATCAATTAAAGAAACTAAATCCTCGTTAGAGATTTCTTTTTTCTTGTCGGCTAAATCTTTAAATCTTAAAAAAGATTCATTCATAATTTCTTCGGATAAATCATAGCCTAATTCTTTTAATCGATCTTTGAAAGCTGAACGACCCGAAAGCTTTCCAAGTGTTAAAGAAGTTTTTTCGATACCAACTGATTGCGGAGTTATGATTTCATAAGTTTCACGATGTTTTAACATGCCATCTTGATGAATACCGCTTTCGTGTGCGAAGGCGTTTGCGCCAACAATCGCTTTATTTGGTTGAATTACGAATCCAGTAATATTTGAAACTAATTTTGAAATTCTTGAAATCATTGTTGTGTCAATGTTGGTTTCAAAATTATAAATATCAGAACGAGTTTTTATCGCCATTACGATTTCTTCAAGAGCCGCATTGCCCGCCCGCTCTCCAATGCCGTTAATCGTGCATTCAATTTGCCTTGCACCCGCGCGCATTGCGGATAAAGAGTTGGCAACTGCCAATCCAAGATCATCGTGGCAATGAGCAGAAATTATAGCTTTATCGATGTTTACAACATTATTTTTTATAGCAGTGATCAAGGCAAAATATTCTTCGGGAGTGGTATAGCCAACAGTATCGGGAATGTTGATGGTTGTAGCTCCGGCACTGATCGCAGTTTCAATAGCTTTAAATAAAAAATCATGCTTTGAGCGAGTGGCGTCTTCGGGCGACCAATCAACTTCATCGCATAAATTTCTAGCCAAACTAACGCTGTCTTTAATGGCTTCGAGAACTTGCTCTTGCGACATTTTAAGTTTGAATTCCATGTGGATTGGTGAGGTCGCAATGAAAGTATGAATCCGTGAACGCTGTGCTCCATTCAAGGCTTTAGCGGTGATTTCAATATCATTTTTTTTGGCACGAGCTAAGCCACAAATTGTCGCATTTTTTATAGTTTTAGCGATGCGATTCACTGCTGAAAAATCACCTTCTGATGCGGCGGGAAAGCCGGCTTCAATGACATCAACGCGCATTTTTTCAAGAGCTTTGGCAATTAATAATTTTTCTTCAATATTCATGGTTGCGCCGGGAGCTTGCTCGCCGTCACGAAGTGTGGTATCGAAAATAATTATTTTTTCTTTTGCCATTTGCATTTAAATTTGCTTTCTTGAAATAATTTTTTTATAGTTTTTTTCATCTATAATTATAAAACCTAAAAACACAAAATCAAATCAATTTTTGAAAAATGAATCAATATAAAAATATAATTGATATCGCTTCAATCGCAACTCCATGTACTTTTGAAGAAAATGATTTAATAAAAAAAATTCTTGTTAAAAACAATTTTGAAGTAAATTTTTTTAATGAAAATCAAGTTTCAATCAATGAACCGCAAAATAATCATTTTGCTAGCATTGACGCTCATCAAAGATTTTTAAATTTTCAACAAGCGAGCGAAAATATTAATTCAAAAATAATTTGGTGTAATCGCGGAGGCTACGGCAGTGCAGATATTTTGCCTTTTTTATACAAAATGCCTAAGCCTAAAAATAAAAAAATTTTAATCGGTTTTAGCGATATAGTTTCGATTGCCAGTTTTGTTCAACAAAATTGGGGCTGGACAGTTATTTGCGCGCCAATGTTGGCGCAGATTTTAAAAAATAAAGTTTCCGCTCAATCGCAACAAATAATTTTTGATTTAATTCATAAAAAAATTACCGAATTAAATTATGATTTAAAATTATTAAAAGGCGTTGCAAGTGAAGTGGAGGCTGAAATTGTCGGTGGTTGCGTAAGTGTTTTAGCGGGAAATTACGCCACTAAAAATCAAATAAATTGGCGCAATAAAATTTTATTTTTAGAAGATGAAGGTGAGGATGGCGAAAGACTTGATCGTTATTTTACGCAAATCGCTTTCATGATTAATGAAAAAAAATCTCAACCAAAAGCTATTTTATTAGGAAATTTTTTAGAAGGAAATGATTTTGGCAATCCTCAATCGCAAAAAATTAACATAGCAATTCAAAAATTTTGTGATAAAATAAATGATATTACAATTTGGCAAGAAACCAGCAATTCTCTAGGGCATTCCTTCAATCAGAAACCTTTAATTTTAGGAATTAAAAGTAAAATTTTAACTCGAGGAAAAATTTTGCAAAAAATTAATTTGAGTTTTTTTTCTAAAAAGTTAAAAATAAAGTAAGCGTTTTTTTAAAGAAAATAATTTTATTGATAAAGTGACTTCTGTAAATCAAAATAAAAACATGACCATTAATTTTGGTCCACAACATCCCGCGGCTCATGGAGTTTTGCGCTTGGTTCTTGAAATGGATGGCGAGGTCATAATTCGCGCCGATCCACATATTGGCTTGCTTCATCGTGGCACCGAAAAACTGATTGAATATAAAACTTATCTTCAGGCCGTTCCATATTTTGATCGCTTAGATTATGTATCGCCAATGTGCCAAGAGCACGCTTATGCTTTGGCTGTTGAGAAGTTGTTGGGTTGCAATATTCCGCGTCGAGCGCAATTTATTCGCGTGATGTTTTCTGAAATTACGCGCCTTTTAAATCACATTATGGCAATTACGACTCAAGCCCTTGATGTTGGTGCTATGACGCCACTTTTATGGATGTTTGAAGAGCGCGAAAAAATGATGGGTTTTTATGAAAAAGTTTCGGGCTCAAGAATGCACTCGGCTTATATTCGTCCCGGTGGCGTCCATCAAGATTTACCAGCTGGATTGCTTGAGGAAATCGCCGAATTTATCAAGCAATTTCCAAAAAAAATTAACGATATGGAAAATCTTTTAACTGAAAATCGTATTTTCAAGCAAAGATTGGTTGATATTGGCGTGGTTTCAAAGCAACAAGCTATTGATTGGGGCTTTTCCGGCCCTATGATTCGTGGCTCAGGAATCGCTTGGGATTTGCGCAAAAGCCAGCCTTATGAAATTTATGGCGAACTTGATTTTGATATTCCAATTGGCAAAAATGGCGATTCATACGATCGCTATTTAATTCGCGTTCAAGAAATGTTCGAATCGATTAAAATTATTGAACAATGCATTGCTAAAATTCCTAGTGGCGAAGTTATCACCGATGATAAAAGAGTGGCTCCACCTAAAAGAGCTGACATGAAAAATTCGATGGAAGGCTTGATAAATCACTTTAAACTTTATACCGAAGGTTATCATGTTCCGGCTGGCGAAGTTTATGGTTGCGTTGAGGCGCCGAAAGGTGAATTTGGAGTTTATATAATTTCCGATGGCTCAAATAAACCGCATCGTTGTCGTCTTCGCGCTCCTGGATTTGCTCATTTGCAAGGTTTGGAATTTATGGTAAAAGGCAATTTATTAGCCGATGTTGTTACGGTAATTTCAACGCAAGATATTGTATTTGGTGAAGTTGATAGATAAAATTTGACATTTGCATTTTTTAAAATATTATTTTCGCCCTAATTTTTTAGGTTTATTTAAATTTTATTATCCAGTAGCTAATTTCTAGTTAAAAATATTTTAATTTTTAAAAATCCAATCATATAAACTGTTATTTTTCTTTAAGATGAAAATTTATAATTCAATAAAATCGGCCAAAAAAAGAGACAAGAACTGCAAGGTAGTTCGTAGAAAAGGTCGTCTTTACATTATCAACAAAGTAAATCCTCGCTTCAAAGCTCGTCAGGGTTAATTTATTTATAATTTTAAGATGAATGATTTTACCAAAAAAATCAGACTTGGCACCAGAGCTAGTAATCTAGCTCTTTCTCAAGTTGCAGAAGTTCATCTTTTAATCGCTGATTTTTTCCCAGAAGTCAAGATTGAAATTATTCCAATCACAACTTCGGGAGACAAAATTCAAGATAAAAATCTTGCCGAAATTGGAGGCAAGGGTTTATTTATCAAAGAGCTTGAAGAGGCTTTAATAAATAATAAAATTGATGTTGCAGTACATTCCTCAAAAGACATTCCACCAATAATTCACGAGGACACGGAAATTTGTGCATTTACCAAACTTCTAGATTCAAGAGATTGCTTCGTTTCAAAAAAATATTCCTCATTCAAAAAATTACCAAAAAATGCCGTAATTGGCACTTCTTCAACTAGGCGCAAAGCTTACATTCTCAAAGAGCGCCCTGATTTAAAAGTTGTTAATTTTCGTGGCAATATCGATACGCGTTTGAACAAAATTGAAAATGACGAAGTTGATGGTGCGATTTTGGCGGTTGCGGGCTTGATGCGCTTGGGTAAAGAAAATAAAATTACCGAAATTTTCAATATTGAAAAAATGTTGCCATCAGGCGGACAAGGTTCTTTAGCTCTTCAAATTCGTGAAAAAGACAAAAATTTGGCAAAAATTTTACAAAAAATTAATGATGAACCAACGCAAATTTGCGTTAAAAGTGAAAGAGCTTTTTTGCGCGAGCTGGGAGCTTCTTGTACTACGCCAGTAGGGGCTTATGCCTATATTGAAAATAAAAAATTAATTTTAAAAACATCAATTATTGATTATGATGGAAGTGAAATTTTTGAAACTACTTCCAAATGTGATATTTCTTTAGAAAAAGCGATCGAATTAGGTTTTAAAGCCGGCGAGCAAACCAAGAAAAAAGCACAAAAACTTCTTCAAAAAATTATTTAAATTTACAATTAATTAATTTTCATGAAAAAAATCAAAGACTTCTTAATAAAAAATAATTTTGACTATTTTTTATTGCCCAATTCCGACGAATTTTTTTCGGAATATCTTCCGCAAAATCAAAAAAAAATTGAATTTAGTTGTGGTTTTACTGGCTCAAGCGCCACTATAATTTTTGGTCAGAAAAAAAATTATTTTTTTACCGATGGTCGTTATATTTTACAAGCTAGGCAACAACTTAATTTAAATGAATTTGAAATTATAAATATTGCCGATAAGTCTTTAATCTCTTGGCTTAAAGAATTTGTTGATGAAACACAAAATTTGGCTTTAGATCCCAAATTATTGAGTAAAAATTTTGTAGATGAATGTGAAGTTTTTTTATCCAAAATTACTTTTTTACAAAGAAATCCGATTGATGAAATTTGGGTTGATAAGCCTATTACAAAATGTTCGCAAGTTTTTTCTTGTCCGCTAAATTTAGTTGGCGAAGATTTTGAGCAAAAAAAATCAAAACTATTGAGTAATTTTGTAAGTGATGGGATTTTTATTTCTAAGCCTGAAAACTTAAATTGGCTATTGAATATTAGAAGTGATGATATCGAATTTACCCCTTTGTTTCTAGCGCAGGCGCTACTTTTTAAAAATGGTAAATTAATTATTTTTGGCGAGCAAGAAAGGTTTGAAAATATTAATTTAGAAAACATTGAGATAGTTTCCAAACAAAAATTTGAAGAATATCTTAAGATTTTTTCTGCACAAAAAATTACAATTCAAATCGATAAAAGAACTACAAATTACTGGAGTTGTGAAGTTTTTGAAAAAAATAATATTAAATTTTTTCACAGAAATTGTCCAATTGAAATTTTAAAAGCCGTTAAAAATACTCAAGAAATAATCGGTGCAGAAAAGTCGCATTATCATGACGCTATAGCTCTAGTTAGATTTCTTTTTTGGCTTTATGATTCTCAAAAAAAACATCAAATAATTTCGGAAATTTCGGCGCAAGAAAAATTGTTGGAGCTTCGTAAAAAATCCGATCATTTTCTTTATCCAAGTTTTGAAACTATTTCGGGATTTGAATCAAACGGCGCTATAATTCACTATCGTTCAACCGCGAAAACTAATAAAGAATTTTTGGGAAATTCTTTATATTTATTTGATTCAGGCGGACAATATTTTGGTGGCAATTTTTGTGGAACGACGGATGTTACGCGCACCATTGCCATTGGCAATCCAAGCCTGGAAATGATTGAAGATTATACGCGAGTTTTGAAGGGTCATATTGCATTAGCGAGAATAAAATTTCCGCGCGGAACTTGTGGTGCGCAACTTGATATTCTTGCGCGCTCATATCTTTGGAATGTTGGAAAAAATTATGATCATGGCACGGGGCATGGAGTTGGAAGCTTCTTATCAGTGCATGAGGGGCCTTGTTCGATTAGTAAAAATTCGCATCAAGCTTTGCAAGCCGGCATGATTTTATCAAATGAACCGGGATTTTATAAAGAAGGTGAATATGGAATTCGCTTAGAAAATCTGATGTTGGTTAAAGAATTTGATGAAAAATTTTTATGCTTTCAGACTTTAACCCTAGCTCCGTTCGATTTTAGTTTAATCGATGTTAAAATGCTCACTTACCCTGAAAAAAAATGGTTGGCGGAATATCATCAAAATATTTTACACACCATCGGTGAAGAGCTTAATTATCAAGAATTGTCGTGGTTTATTTCAAACTACGGAAATACCCATTGCCTTTAAATTTATCTATTTTTTGGAAATGATATCAGCAAGATTTTGCGCCAATTGCGTCTTGGTGCCTTTGAATAAATCGCTATGATGATTTTTTTCAACAAAAAAAGCCGAAGTGAAATCGCTACCGAAAATTTTGCCATTTTCAATATCGTTTGCCACAATTAAATCACAATTTTTTTTGAGTAATTTTTCTTGAGCATTTTCAAGTAAATTTTCGCTTTCGGCGCAAAAGCCAATAACTAGAGCAGGGCGGTTTGGCGAGGTTCCAACAAACTCTAAAATATCAGGATTTTTTTCAAGCTCCAAAGTTAAATTTTGATTGTGAGATTTTTTAATTTTTTGCGCAGAATAATTTTTGACGCGATAATCAGCAACCGCAGAACATCCAATAAAAACATCTATTGAATCTAATGAATTTTTCACTGCCTCAAACATTTCTTGTGCAGTATTGACAAAAATTATTGATTTTAGTGAAGGATTAATGTTTTGCGTTAAATTGCCGGCAATTATTTTAACATTCGCTCCCATTTCGTGTAAAACTTTGGCAATTGCCATAGCTTGTTTGCCTGAAGATTTGTTGCCAATGAAGCGCACGGGATCAATTGGTTCAATGGTTGACCCCGCAGTAATCAAAATATTTTTTCCAGCTAAAATATTTTGATTTTTAAAAAAATTTTCAATTTCTTCAACAATTTTTGCAGGTGATGCCATTTTTCCATAACCTTCTTCGCCACAAGCTAAGACATCTTTTTCTGGTTCGATCATTGCAAAATTACTTTGTAAAATTTTGGTAATATTTTTTTGCGTAATATCGTTGAGCCACATTTTTTCATTCATGGCGGGGGCGAAAATAATTTTTTTATCGCTCGCCAAAATTGTTGCGCTGGCTAAATCGTCGCCATAACCATTGGCGATTTTCGCAATGAAATCAGCGCTGGTCGGCGCTATAACAATTAAATCATGTTGTCGTGATAAATTAATGTGACCCATTTCAATTTCATCATCGACGGAAAATAATTGATCAAAAGTTTTAGTGCCAGAAATTGACGAAACTAAAAGTGGAGTAATAAATTCCTTGGCGCCGTTGGTCAAAATGCAATTTACTTCAAAAGATTTTTTTTTGAGTAAGCGAATTAATTCGATTGATTTGTAGCAAGCGATACTTCCGGTGATAATTAATAAAATTTTTTTTGAAGTCATAAATTTTTAAAAATATTCCAAGTTTTTTCAGTAATAACGCGACCGCGCGGAGTTTTTTCAATAAAGCCCTGTTGAATTAAATAAGGCTCGATGGAATCTTCGACGGTATCTCTTTCTTCGCTAATCGCCGATGAAATTGTTTCGACGCCAACTGGACCGCCACGATAATTTTCGGCAATAAAACGCAAATAACGATGATCGGAAGCGTCAAGTCCGTAGTTGTCGATTTCAAGTTGAGTAAGAGCGTAATCGGCAATTTTTTGAGTGATAATTTCTTGATTGGCATTGATGGCAAAATCACGCACTCTTTTTAAAAGACGAATGGCGATACGAGGCGTTCCACGCGAGCGTTTAGCGATTTCTTTGCTGGCGAAATTTTCGATGCCAATATTTAAAATTTTGGCGTCTCTTTCGATGATTTGCTCAAGTTCTTTGACATTATAAAAATTAATGCGCAAAGGAATTCCGAAGCGGTCTTTTAGTGGATTGGCAATGGCTCCTAAGCGAGTTGTGGCGCCAACCAAAGTAAATTTTGGTAAATCGATTTTAATGGCGCGCGCCGACGGACCTTCGCCAATAATTATGTCGAGTTTGAAATCTTCCATCGCCGAATATAAAATTTCTTCAACATTTTTATTTAAACGATGAATTTCGTCGATGAATAAAACATCTCCTGCTTGTAAATTTGTTAAAATCGCCGCCAAGTCTCCCGACTTAGAAATTACTGGTCCAGAAGTGCTTTTGAAACCAACACCCATTTCATGAGCGATAATTTGTGCTAAAGTTGTTTTGCCAAGTCCGGGTGGTCCATAAAATAAAGTGTGATCGAGGGAATCACCGCGACTTTTGGCGGAATTTAAAAAAATTTCTAGATTTTCTTTGAGTTTTTCTTGTCCGATAAAATCGCCAAGAAAGCTGGGGCGCAAAAAGTTATCGTGGCGTTCTTCTTCAATTTTGTGGGGGTTAAGATTTAAATTTTGTGTTGTCATTTTTTATATTTTTGCAACCGGAAATGTTTTAAAAAATTAAAAATTTATCTTAATAAAATTTATTTTAAAGTAAAGTTTGGACGCGGAGTTTGTAAATTTAAAGTTTTCCCGAAGTAATTTTCAATGTTTATTTTGTAAGCATGAAGGCATAATCTAGAAAATCTATCTTTGCATAAAACCTTTGATCCGCCATATTTTATATCATTTAAAATTGGATGACCAATTTCTTTGCAATGAACGCGAAGTTGATGTGTACGCCCTGTGATTGGCGATAATTCAAGTTCAGTGTAATCATTAAAAAGTTTTAAAACTTTGTATTTTGTAACGGCGGATTTGCCAAATTCAATATCGGCTTGCACTTTTTCATTTTTACCAATTCTTTTTTTTGCCAAAGGAATATCGATAATCCCCGATTCTTTCTTAACTTGCCCGTAAACCAACGCTATGTATGTTTTATTTATAGTTTTATTTTTAAAACAGTTGGTTAAAAATTCAGCACTCACATTATTTTTGGCAATCAATAAAAGTCCGCTAGTGTCTTTATCGAGACGATGAACTAATTGGTAATTTTTGAGACTTACAAAGTCATCGACAGAAATATCAATACCGCTCCCACCCTGAGTAGCAAGACCCGAAGGTTTATTGACGACTAAAATATTTTCATCTTCAAAAATTGTTGTATCCCAAAATTTTTGTTGTTTTTGTTTAGAAATTGATGGTTTAGAAATGCTATTTTCAATTCGCGGTGGCAAATTTACAAAAATTAAAATCGTGTCGCCAATTTGTGCTTTGTAGTTAGTGTCAGCTTTTTTGTCGTTAATTTTAATTTTCTTTTCACGAATTAATTTTTGAGCAAGTGAAAAAGAAATATCGAATTTTTTGCAGAGCAATTTGTCGATGCGTAATGACACTAAGTCTTGATTTACTAGGATAGATTGCATTAAGCAAAAATAAATTTTGTTGAATAAAAGCCGAAAAATAGCCATGCCAAATTAACTTGAAAATTAATAATTAAGCAAAATATTTTTGAGATAAAAATTTTTAAAAAATAAAGTCGTATGCCCATACGGCTGAGGCTTTTTAAAGATTTTTAGCCAAAAAGATGAAGCTTAATTTTTAAATTATACCAGCATATATTTTCAAGTTAATTTGGTATGATATTGCTAATATTACAGATGAGGTCGCATAAATCAAGGCTTGAATGTGATTACCTGAAGTAAAGAGGCGAAAAAAAACTAAAGTGAATGCAGAAAAAGTTGTAAAGCCACCAAGAATTCCAACTAATAAAAAATTTTTTAATTGTGGAGAAAAATCTTCAAAATTTTTTATGATAAAAAAATATAAAATACCCGCGACTAAAGAGCCAATTATGTTTACAGCAAATGTTCCAACGGGAAATTTACCGATCGAACTTGTTAAAATTTTGCAAGATTTAGTTAAAACTTCGGTGGTTAGGTAGCGCAAAATTGAACCAATTGCACCACCAAAACCTACCAATAAAATATTGTAAAGCATTAAAAAAATGTTTTTAATTTTTCAGATAAATCAGTTTTTTCCCAAGAAAATCCGCCATCACTTTCAGGCTTGCGACCAAAGTGACCATAAGATGCAGTTCTTTTGTAAATTGGACGATTTAATTGCAAATGATTTCTAATCCCGCGCGGTGATAAATCAACTAACTCATTAATAACTTTAACAAGTTTTTCGTTAATAAGTTCATTTTTATTAGTGTTGATATAAAGCGACAAAGGCTTAGAAACGCCGATAGCGTAAGAGATTTGAATGGTGCATTTTTCAGCCAATCCAGCGTGAACAATGTTTTTTGCCAAATATCTTGCCATGTAGGCTGCGGAACGATCAACTTTAGTTGGATCTTTTCCAGAAAAAGCTCCGCCACCGTGTGGCGATGATCCGCCGTAGGTATCAACAATGATTTTGCGACCAGTTAAACCAGCATCGCCGTCGGGTCCGCCGATAACAAATTTACCCGTTGGGTTTACTAGAAATTTTTTATCTTCGCACATCCAGCCAGCGGGAATTGATTGCTCGACAATTGGTCGAATTATGTCACGAACATTTTGTTGCGTAAATTCTTCGGGATGTTGAATCGAAACTAAAATTGTTTCCCCGCAAATGGGTTTGCCATCTTCATATTTTAAAGTGACTTGACTTTTGGCGTCGGGTCCGAGATTAGGAATTTGTTTGGCACGAACCGCATCCATAATATTATGCAAAATACGATGCGCATAAAAAATTGGCGCCGGCATTAATTCAGAAGTTTCATCGCAAGCATAACCAAACATGATTCCTTGGTCTCCTGCGCCTTCATCTTTATTGGCATTGGCATCAACTCCTATAGCGATATCGGGTGATTGTCCATGAATTAAATTAGTAATTTCAAGATTTTTCCAATTGAAACCGCTTTGTTCGTAACCAATTTCTTTGACGGTTTGTCGAATAATATTTTCAACATCATTTTTAGAAATTTCGGGAGCGCGAATTTCACCTCCAATAATTACGCGATTAGTCGTTGCAAAAGTTTCTATGGCAAGTCGAGATTGATTATCTTTTGATAAATAGGCGTCAACCAAACTATCGGAAATTTGGTCGCAAACCTTGTCGGGATGACCTTCGGAGACTGATTCCGAGGTGAACAAGAAGTTATTAGGCATTATAAGGTTGAGATAAAATTCAGGAAGGCTTTCCGAAAAAATTAATTAAGATATTTAGAAAGATTTTAGATATCCGAGACGAACTGTTGTGTAGTTTGTGTCAAGTAATCCAACTTTTCCAATATATCTTTGGGCTGATAAGCGAATATAATCGCCACCAAATGGTGAAACTTGAGCGCCAATACCATAAAGACCAATGGTTTCATGAGATTTGCGTTGAACTTTTGTTCCACCGGTTGGAGTATAATGAAGCTTACTTCCAATGTCAACAGTTCCAGCTTCAACAAATAGTTCCGCGCGAGTTGGAATGATTGGTAAGAATAATAAAGCCGTGGTGTTGATTTGATCAGATTTATATTTAGCAGATCCTTCTAAAGAACTTAAACCATTAAGTCGATTGTTTTTTAAAGAAGTTTGTGACCAATTAATATTGACGCCGAGAAAGCCAAAGCGAATATGACCGCCTATAGCAACATCTTCAAATTGTCTTAAATTTTCAAAAAAATCATTACTGCTTTCAAACTTAGAATTAATTGATTTGTGGGACATAACTGATTTTCCCAATTCTAGAGTAATAAAAGTGCTGGCAAAGGGGCTTAAGATTCCAGCGTTAGCGTTGGAAATTCCAAATAAAACGACACTCAATAAAGCTAAAATTTTTTTCATAATTTTTTTAAATTAATTAATTTTTATAAAAAGGTTTTAATTTTTTTAGAATTAAAGTGCAAGATTTATTCTTGAAATTACTTCATTTTTTTCAAGTAGTTCAATAACATCAAAAATTCCGCCAGCGGAAGATGAAGAAAATGTTAAAGCAATTCTTAAAACTGGACCAAAATCTTTAATTTTTAGATTATGTTTTTTACAAAAATCATCAAGATTATTTTTTATTGAATCATGATTCCAATCATTAATTTCCAAAAATAAATCTCTTAAATTTGTAAGTAATAATTTTTTTTCATCGATAATTTTTTGATCAATTTCATTAATTTTTTCATGAAAATTTTCTTGATAAATTTCGCAAATTTTTACTAATTGTGGAATTAATTCGACTTTTTCTTTTGAAAAATTAATTATTTTTAAGAACTTTTGTTGATTTTCGTTAGAAATTTTGTGATCCAATAATTCGTTCACTAAAAAAAGCAAATCATCATTGTTTTTATTTTTTATATAATGCTTGTTGAGATGATTTAATTTTGCAAAATCAAAACGCGACGGAGACTTGCCAACGCTCGACATATTAAACAAAGCAATAGCTTGTTCATCGCTAATAATTTCATCATTACCATGTGACCAACCGAGTCTCAAAAGATAATTGCGAACGGCTTCGGGCAAATATCCCAGATTTTTATATTCGATTACAGAAGTAGCGCCGTGACGCTTCGACATTTTAGCGCCGTCAGCGCCGTGAATTAAAGGGATATGAGCAAATTGCGGAACATTCCAATTCAGCGCTTGGTAAATAATTTTTTGACGAAAGCCGTTGGTAAAATGGTCATCACCACGAATGACATGAGTAATATCCATATCATGATCATCAACAACAACTGCCAGCATGTAAGTTGGAGAGCCGTCGCTTCTGAGTAAAACCAAATCATCTAACTCATTATTCTTTACTTCAGTTTTTCCTTGAACTAAATCTTCAATAATCGTCGAACCCTCAAGTGGGGCTTTAAGGCGAATCACCGGTTTAACAGTTGAAGATTGCGACATAATTTTGTCACGCCACGGACTTTTAAAACGAAAAACTTGTCCATTTTTTTCGGCATTTTGACGCATTTCATCGAGCTCTTCAGAAGAAGTATAGCAAAAATAAGCTTGATTTTTTTCAAGAAGTTTGTGGGCAACTTCAGAATGTCTTTCGATATTTTTTGATTGTAAAATATAATCACCATCATGCTTTAAGCCGAGCCAATCAAGTCCTTGCAGAATCGCATCAATTGCTTGATTTGTTGAGCGCTCTTTGTCGGTATCTTCAATTCGTAATAAAAATTTTCCAGAATTATTTTTGGCAAATAAATAATTAAATAAAGCGGTGCGGGCCCCGCCGATATGGAGATAGCCAGTTGGCGATGGAGCAAATCTAACAACTACAGACATGAATTTAAAAATTGAAATAAATAAAATTTACAAAAAAGTTGTAATAAAATTAATTAAAATAAAAAAAGATGATACAAAAAATTTTAAATTATTGACTTTGGAATCTAACAATAGCAAATTTAAAAAAACCAATTTTTAAATTCGATGACAAAACCAAATACTGAAAATAAAACTATTGAAAATATACAACAATCGCCAGTTTCTTCTGGTTCTGATGTTGGTAGTAAATTATTGGATAAAAAAGTTATTTCGGAAGATCAGTTAAATATTGCCCTAAAAGAACGAGAAAGAATTGACAATAAAAGAAGCTTGGGTGTTATTTTGGTTGATATGGGTTTCATTTCCGAAGGTGCTCTGGGCGAAATTTTAAACGAATCTTCGGGCCTTAAAAAATTTGATTTAAAGGCGTCGATTGTTGATTCAAAATTAGTTAAAAAAATTCCTAAAGATTTCGCGGTTCACAATAAACTAATTCCAGTTTCATACACCGCGGACTCGATTTTAGTAGCGATGGTTGATGTTTTTGACATTATCGCCATCGATCAAATGCGTCGATTTTTTCCGCCAAATTTTAGAATTGATCCAGTCTTCGTTTCTGAAACTGAAATAATGCAATCGATTGATCAATATTATGATTATGAGATGTCGATCGAAGGTATCTTGAAAGAGATCGAGAGTGGTGGTGCCGCAAAAATGAATGATGAAACGCAATTGCGAGGCGATTATAAAAGTCCGATGGTGCGTTTAGTAGATGCGGTTTTAAACGACGCAGTTCACCATGGCGCATCAGATTTGCACTTTGAACCAGAGGCGCAATTTTTACGCGTTCGTTATCGTATTGATGGAAAGATGGTGCAAATTAGGAGTGTGCATAAAGACTACTGGTCAGCGATTGCAGTGCGTATTAAAATTATGGCTGGAATGAATATAGCAGAAACTAGAAAGCCTCAAGATGGTCGTATCGAATCGGAAATTTTAGGTAGAAAAATTGATTTTCGTGTTTCGACTCAGCCAACTATTAATGGCGAAAATATCGTTATGCGTATTCTTGATGAAAAGCAATCGGTGATAACCCTTGATAAGCTCGGATTTTCTGAACATTGTATCGAAATTTTAAAAAGAATGGTTAAACGACCTGAGGGCGTGATAATTCTTACGGGTCCAACGGGTTCAGGTAAAACTACTACGCTTTATACAATCTTAAACTACATAAACTCGATTGATAAAAATATTATGACGCTTGAGGATCCGGTCGAATATCACATTCCCCTGATTCGTCAATCAAATATTAAAAATGATATTGGTATGGATTTTGCGACGGGTATCAAGGCGATTTTGCGTCAAGATCCCGATGTAATTCTAGTCGGTGAGATTCGTGATAAAGAAACTGCTGTTACCGCCATTCAAGCGGCGATGACGGGTCACCAAGTTTATAGCTCTCTTCACACCAACGATGCATTAAGTGCCATTCCGCGATTGATGAATATCGGGGTTCCTAATTATTTAATGTCAGGTTCATTAATTGGAGTAATTGCTCAAAGGCTCGCCAGAAAATTATGCGTTCATTGTAAAAAAGAAGCGCCAATCGAAGATCATGAAAAGAAATTACTTGGAAATCGTTTTGCTGAAGTTAATAAGCTTTATAGAGCGGTTGGTTGTGATAAATGCTCTGGCACTGGATATAAAGGGCGAATTGCGATTTCTGAAATATTACCTTTTGATCGCGAACTCGATGAAATGATTGTTCAAAATCAAACTCGTAAAGACATGTTAAAATATGCTCTTACTAAAGGATTTGTGCCGATAGTTGAAGATGGTTTAGAAAAAGTTGTGGAAGGAGTTATTGATTTAAAAGAATTGGTTAGAGTTGTTGACTTGACAGAAAGAATGTAATTGTTAAATTATTCTTAAAGTTGTTAATAATAATTTGAACTCAAAAATCAATTTCTTAAAATGAAAACCTTCTCCCAAATTTTCAAAGCTACAAATGAATTTTTAGTTCCCGCCGAATTATTACAGCAAAAGCCATATGTAGCCGTCACCGATGAAATAGAGGTGAGTGTTTGGCCAGAATTTATTGATAATAAAACCAATCAAATTGGTGAATTATTTATTTGGGCTTATCATGTTCGAATCAAAAATAAAAGTCTCGAATCCATAAAATTATTAGCGCGATATTGGCGAATTGTTGATGAATGTGGCAATGTTCAAGAGATTGAAGGCGAGGGCGTTGTCGGTGAAAAGCCCTTGATTTTACCGAATGGCGCTTACCAATATTCAAGCGGTGTTCATTTGAAATATCCATCGGGAATAATGTCGGGGAAATATCGCATCGAAAAAATAGCGAATAAAGAGATTTTTGAAATTAGAATTCCTAATTTCTCTTTAGATATTCCAAGTTCAAAAACGGTTTTAAACTAATGCTTACCTTGGCTTTTGATTGCTCGACCGTCTCGATGTCAATCGTTTTAATGGATAATGAAAAAATCTTAGGAGAAAAAAATTATTTGCAAGAAGCTAAGCATTCCGAAATGTTAGTTTTGGAAATAAAAAATTTGCTCGACGCCAATAAAATTACTTTCAATGATTTAGATTTAATCGTTGGTACAAACGGACCAGGAAGCTACACTGGAATCAGAGTTGCCTTGGCAGTACTAAAAATTATTAAAATTACTATTCAAAAACCAATTTTAACGGTTAATTGTTGCGAAGTTTTAGCTTATAAATATTCAAAAAATTGTTCAAAAATTAATGTTGCAATTCAAGCCAACGGAGAAGAAATTTATTTTGCAAAATATGTCGCAAATAATAATTTCGAAGAGGTCCTAAGTCCAATTATTAGTAATGTTAATGATGCTCTATCGGAAATTAAAGAAGACGAATTTTTATGCGGTTCAGCAAATAAAATTTTTAGTAAACATTTATTAAAATCAAATCAAGAAGATGTGATTTTGGCTAAAGATGTGGCAATTTATGGGCAAAGAAAGTTTTTGCAAAATAAAGATTTGCAAGATATTTTACCACTTTATTTGCGTGATCCAAAAATTACTAAAAGAAAATAAATTTCGATTAACAATTTTTAATTTGGGATTTTGTGAAGTTTGAATTGTGGAGGCCAGGGCCGGAATCGAACCGGCGTATAGAAGCTTTGCAGGCTTCTGCATTACCACTTTGCTACCTAGCCGTGATAAAATGAATTTTGAATTTAGATTTTAGCAAAAAAATAAAATAAAAATCAAGATAACATTAAATTTAAATTAGAACTATTGCAACTAATAAAATTTTTTTAAAAAAATTATGACCAAAGATAAAATTTATTCTCAAAGTTTTAAAAATATTCCGAATAACGAAAAAGTTAAAGAGCATTTTAAAAAATGTTTAAATGCTGGAAATAAATTGCGCAAACAAATAAAAAATTCTGAAATTTTAGCTTTAAATATTGTTCAACAAAAAAATGATTTGAGCGAATTTAAAAAGCTTGCCAAAATCGCCGAAGGTTATAAAAAAATTATTATTCTTGGAGTTGGTGGCTCTAGTCTTGGTGGCAAAACCTTATGTTCATTAAAATTTCAAGAAAAAGTTGAATTTATCGAGTCAATTGATCCAATTACCATCAATAATCAAATTAAAAAAATCGATTTTCGCAATAGTTTTTTCGTGGTAATTAGTAAATCGGGCGAAACCATTGAAACTATTTGCCAAACCCTCGTAGTGATCGATGAAATGCACAAGCAAAAAATTAAAAATTTTGCCGAACAATTTATTTTTATAACCGAATCACCAAACAATTCAATCGGCAAAATTGCTACAAAAATTAACGCTAAAATCGCTAATCATCCCTCGCAAATTGGTGGTCGATATTCATGTTTTTCAATTGTCGGTTTATTGCCAGCGATACTTGCTGGTGTTGATGTTGCGAAGGTACGCGATGGTGCCAAAGAAGTTCTTGAAAATTTTTTAATTGATGATGAAGTTATTAATTCTTGCGCAACACAATTAAAACTTTACGAAGATGGTTTTATTAATAATGTGGTGATGCCTTATGTTGATGATTTTAAAAACTTTACCGATTGGTATCGTCAATTATGGGCGGAATCTTTGGGTAAAAATTCCTTCGGATCGACGCCGATAAATTCAATGGGAACGGTTGACCAGCATAGTCAATTGCAACTTTATCTTGAAGGTAATCGTGATAAATTTTTTAATTTCATAATCGCCAAAAATCATAAAAATGATTTTAAAATTAAAGATTTGGCGGGTTGCGAAACTTTGTTTGGCGGTAAAAAACTTTCTAAAATTCTTGAGGTTGAACATCAAACCACTATTGAAGTTTTGAATCAAAAAAAATTGCCAATTCGTATTTTTGAAATTGATGATGTTAATGAAAAAGTTATCGCAGGATTGATGATGCAAATGTTCTTAGAAACCATAGTGGTGGCTTATGCGCAAGAGATTAATCCATTTGATCAACCGGCGGTTGAGTTGCGCAAAGATTTGGCAAAAAAGATTTTAAAATCATTATAATTTTTTAAAAAATGTCTTTAAAAATATTAAAAATAAAAAATTTTTTTTTAGAAAAATTTAAAAAAGATTTAGCAAAAAATTATTTATTTTTAGCTCTTTTCTCGTCTTTTGTAGCTTTAATTTCGGCTTATATTTCGCAATATATTTTTGGTTTCGAACCATGTGTTTTGTGCTATCATCAACGCAAACCATTTTTTATAATCATTATAATTGCATTATTTTTTTTATTGATAAAAAAATTAAAAAAATATCAAAAAATTGGCGCCATTTTATGTGCTTTAGCTTTTTTAATTAATGCCGGAATCGCATTTTATCATTCAGGAGTTGAATTAAAAATTTTCGCTGGCCCCGATAGTTGTTCTTCATCAAATTTTGACAATATTGATAATATCGAGCAACTTAGAGAGGCTTTGCTTAAGACTAAGGCAATTCGATGCGACGAACCGCAATTTTATTTCCTAAATTTAACCATGGCTAATTGGAATTTTATTTATTGTTTAGGGTTTGTTTTATTTTTAATTTTTTTATTAAGAGCAAAATCAGGAAAGTTTTAGAAATTTAGCTTTTCTTAGTTTGTATTAAATTTATTGATGCCAGTTGACACGATAAGAAAGAAATAAAAATCATTAATAAATCCTCACAAATTATGACAAAAACCATAAAAGAAATATTCTCCCAAGCATTTGGATTTAGTAACGATGATCAATTAAATTCTTTAGCCAGAATTTTATATCATTATGAGTTTGACGGAACAAAAAGAAGATCTATTCCGAATGATTTAAATTTAAAAGACATTTTGAATAATGAAATTAGCGAAGAAGATTTAAACAAATATTTGCAAGAAAATATTTTTCAAAAAATTCGTGGCAGTGGAGAGCGTCAACAAGTTGATCCATCTAATGATTTTAGCTCTGAAACAAAACAGCAATTAATGCGAGATTTTGAAAAAATTGGTTTTGTTGCGGAGGTTTTGCCTAATCGAGACAAGGAATATAAATATGTAATTATTTATGGCGCTGCGCAAAATGGAATGGAGAACAGATTAAATGATTTCTTAGGATATTTTTTACCAAAAATTAATGGAGATCCCAAAGAAATATTTTTTCTTGTTGGAAAAAGAGATGCTTGGCTTGATAGTGAAAGCTTTGCAAAAGAAGTTTTATTAGAAAAAATAAATAAATTGCCCGCAATTCCAGGCAAAGAAAAAACTTTAAAAACTATGGATGAATTAGAGGGGGAAATTAATGAAGTTTATGCTAAATTTTCTAGTTTAACCGAAAAAAGAAAAGGTGCGGTGGAGTATTTTACACAAAAATATAAAATTGAATTCCCTACAGAAGCTGATATTGCTGAAAAAATTTTTGAAAGTAAAAAAGCTGAAAGTAAAAAAGCTGAAAGTAAAAAAGCTGATTTAGATGGTTTTAAAATAACTATTATTAATGCTGAAAAAAAAACTGATGGATCAAGACCAGATACCACAGATACATTAAAAGCATTTGCTAAAGAGGTTAAATTGAGAAAAGAAGATTTTAATTTTGATGCTGTTTTGGCGATATCAAATCAGCCAAACGTTTCTGCGCAAGCCTTGGCATTAAGGGTTGATGAAAGGTTATGTTGTATTGATGTGGTTGGTAAAGAAGGTTCTCGACAAGTTGGTCAATTAAATATTTTCGCTTGTGAGCTCGCGGGTGGAATCTATCGCTACTTGGCATTATCTAAGGAGCAACAACAAGGCATAAAGAGTGATCAACTTCTGAGTTCTCAAGCCAATCCTTCGCAAGCAACAGCGGATCGCGGGAATGATTCTGGTGAGTTTGGAAAACAAGTAGAAGCTCCAAGTTTTGTAGGGCAACAATTAAAGATTTAACAAACTTTAAAATCCTTCGTTGTCCAACTCCCCTTGAGGGCATACAAGCCTCCATTTTATAAAAGCACTCCTAAAGCTTACGGTGCCATAGCTCCCCCCTTGAGGGTTATTTGCGTTAAAAAAATAGCCTAAACGGCTATTTTTAGCAAATTACGGGCTCCGAGGATTTAACGGTAGTTAAATCAGCGGAGACGTGGGGGGTCAGAAAAGCTTAGATAATTAACGCTCTATAACCAAAGTAGAAATTAAATAAAAATAATTTTTAAAAAAAGACGATTTCTTGATTTTAAATTTAATTCAGAAATTTATAAATTTTTTAAATAAAAATCGGTGATTTTCTGGGTTATTTTTGTAATTTTTCGATGGTTTTTTTAAGAAAAAAAAGAGTTTTTTTAGGCTAAAAAATAAAATCAAGAAATTGACTTTTTTGGAATCTTTTTGTTTGCGGATAAGCGTTTCATCTTTTTCTTCGAAAAAGATTCACGCCGAGGATTGCGTCACTTCGTTCCTGATCCCGCTCTTCGCTAAAAATAGCCGTTTAGGCTATTTTTTTAACGCGAAGAGCCCTCAAGGGGGGAGCGAGAGTCCGAATCTTTTTCGAATAAAAAGATGAAACGCTTATCCGCAAACAAATGAATAAAAACCTAAAATTTATCGCGGATGTCGCGATTCATTCGCGACGGAGCGATTCACCCTAAAGCTAAATTTGCGTTAGCAAATTTAAGTAAATTTACTCAACAGCAAACTTAACATTTATAATCTGCGTCAAGGCCTGATTCGAAGACTCAAATCGCCATTTTTTTAAAGACTTCAAAAGCAATAAATTCAATCGTGGATTGTGCGAAATTTCGAGTAGTTCAACATTGCTAACACTACCATCTTTTTCAATATAAAATTTGGCAATAATTTTTGCAGAAAATGCTTCACTTCTCATATCTAAAGGGATTTCGGGAAGCGGTTGATAAAGTGGAGAAATTTTTTTAGCCTCCAAATTATTTTTTGAATTAGTGGTCTCCAGGGCTTTATTTTCTTGCTTTGGTTCAATTTCTTGTTTTTCATTAAATTCTTTTTTAGAAATTTGTGGAAGTTGAATTTTGTTAATATTATTTTCTTTTTGCATCGTTGATTTTTCTTGATGTTGGTTGATTGCGCCAATAAAATCGGCTTCAATTTCCAAAGAAATCAGGGGATTCTTTTCAATATTTTTTTCTTTTAAGCCTATAAAAATCATTATCGATAAATAGCACAAAATCGCTAAGGCGTAGCTTCGAATTGGATAAATCATAATCAATTTTTCACAATGAAAGAGAATTTTTTAGCGCCAGCTTTTTTGGCCTCAAGCATGGCTTGCATAACAACGCCTTGTTTGGAATTTTCGTCGCTGGCAATCAAAATATTATTATTTTTATCATTAATCAGCTTTTCTAAATTATGCGCAACTTCGGTTAGTAAAACTTGGTTTTTATTGATATAAACAAGATTATCATGAGTTATGCTGATAGTTATCGACTGTGTTTGTTCGTTAACATTTTCGGCGCTTCCCTTGTTTAAATTAACCGCAACGCCTTGATATTTTTGCATGGCGATTGATGCTAAAATAAAAGTTGCCAATAAAAAAAACATAACATCGATCATTGGAATAATTTCGATTTTACCTTTTTTAATCGAATTCAATCTTTTAATTTTCATGAATTTTATTATCAATTTTTAAATGTTCGATGATTTTAGTGCCAAGTCTTTCGAGGTCGTCGATAATTTGATTTTGAATTTTAGAAAAATAATTAAAAGCGCATAAAGTAACTAAGGCGATGATTAAACCAAAGGCCGTGGCGATTAGACTTTCAGCAACTCCGGCGGTTACGCCATTTGGATTAATTATGTCATTAGTGCCGATAATTTTGAAAGAAGACATCATGCCAAAAATCGTTCCAAGCAAACCTAGTAAAGGTGCCGAAGTAGTTATCGTTTCTAAAATCCACAAATTATTATTAAGATTTTTTTCAATAATTTTTGCTTCATCGCTGGCTCTTGATTCAAGCCACCAAAGCGGTCGCGACTTGTTATCATCGAGCACTTTAAAAAATTTATAAAAATAATTTTTATGATTAATTTTCGCTAATTCTTGCGAAAAATTTTTCCAATCAAAATTATAAGTCTCAATAATTTCAGCTAATTTTTCGGGATATTTGCTAAATTTTTTGATGAAAAATAATTTATCAAAAATTATCGCTAAGCCAATAATAGCAATGATTGAAAGCGGTATCATAGTGATACCGCCCGCTGTTAAAATGTTAAAATTCATAATTAAAATTCTCGTGATAAAATTAAATAAGCACTTCTTCTTGGTGCGAATTGTGAAGCTTGGACGCCAATTCCCGTGCCGTCACGCAAGGCATATTTTTTGTCCAAAATATTGTTGATACTCAAGCGCAAATTAAATTTTTCAATTTTTTGCGTGGCAAAAATATTAAATTGACTATATGACGGCATCTTGAGCGTGTTAGCTTCGCCACGACGAAGACCGCTACCATAAAGCACATCAAAACCTAAATTAGTTTTGGTTTTAACGAATTTATAAGCAAGTCCAGCTGAAGCCGTTGTGCGTTGAGCGTGATCAGGATTAAGATAAGTTGTTTTCGAATAAGCAACCTCGGCAACCTCATGCAAATATTGTCCAGAATTAATTCCTTTAGCCTGAGCTTTTTGATAAGCGACATTGGCAAAGGCGGTGAAGTTTTTAATTTTGTAATCACTCGAAAATTCTAAACCGTAAATTTTGGCTTTATCATAGTTAAAAGGCTTGTAAATTAAGGCTTGACCGAATTGTCCTTCATCGAGCATATCACGAATATTTTTGTAATAACCATCGACGCCAAAATTTAATTCTTTGGTGGCTTGGTATTTTAAGCCAACATCAAAATAATCAGTTTTTTCGACCTTAACTTTGTCATTACGAAATGTTTCGGGTTGATTTGTTGTGCCTTTGAAGCGTTGAATATTAAGGTTCGAGAGCAATTCAGCTTTTGGCGCTGTAAAATATCTCGAATAGCCCGAATGCAATTTAATTTTATTATTTAATTGATAAATCGCATTAAATCTTGGACTTAAATGTTGAGCGTTAACTTGGCTATTAACCTTGTCAAATCTAGCTCCGCCATTCAATGTTAATTTTTCAATTGGCTTATATTCATTTTGTAAATATAAACTATAAAGTTGCGTATTTTTACGCGATTTATCATTGATATTAAAGGGAGTAGTTGAGGTTTGGCCGTTCTCATCCGCCGAAAATGTGAGATTCTTTTGTGAATCACGAATAGCGGTATCGCTAAAATATAAGCCAGCTCGTAAAATATTTTTATCGTTAATTTTTTTGCTAAAATCCGCTTGTACTCCTGAGTTAAAGCTTGATTTATCAATGTTCGATGCGGTACCGTTAAAAATTAAATCACCAACATTATCGCCACGAAATTTTAAATCACTATGACGCACAAAACCCGAAATTTGGTAATCAATTTCGCTTTCAGTAATTCCTTGCAAAGCCACGATTGCGAAGCGATTTGCTTCGGTTTGGTTTTCATTAATTTGCGATGAATTAATATTTGGAGAATTATTAAGTTCAAAAGATTTTTTTTGATTGGCAATGTTGGGAATTTGATAATGATTTGTAGCATTGGCAATAATTACATTAAGGCGTTTTTTAGCATCAAGTACATAAGAAAAATAGCCGAATAATTTATCTTGCTTAGTGTCGTTATGAATTGATTTTCTTGCGCCCGTCGGACTTTCAAGACCACGAGAATTTTCTAAATAAGAGCCACTTAAAAAATAATTTAAACCTTTTTTTGAGCCACTAAATTGTTGATTTAAACCGGCGGTACGGTTGGAGCCGTAAATCGCTTCCGAGTAAGCTCCGCTTTCCAAATTTTCTTTAGAAACATGATCTTTGGTTTTTATTTCAACTACACCGGCGGTTCTGTAGCCATATTGCGCAGGCATTGCACCCGTCAATAAATCGGCGGAATCAATAAAGCGCGCGTCGAGAACTTGTCCAAAGCCGGTAATTCCTTCGGGAATTATCACATCATTAATGCGATATTGAATATTGCTGTGATCGTTGCGAATATGAACTTGACCGTAAGAATCTTGCGAAACTCCAGGTGCGCGCAACAATATTTCGTTAATCGACGAAGCTTGTCCGCGAGGCAAATTATCGATATTGTCGCGTTGAAAATTAAACGCAGTTCCGTATGTTTTTGGCGATAAATTAGTGCGCGATTCGTCGAGTTTTTTAGCGGTAATTTCATAATTAAGGTCGCTAGCAAAAGCTTTAGAAGCAAGCAACGAGATGGTTGCAAAAGTAATGAATAATTTTTTCATGATAATAATTAAATTGGTTAATAACTGATTTTTTTAAAAATGTTATACCAATTTTGGAGGGGCGCGCGAGAGTTTGTTTGTAGTTGTAAATAATATTTTTAACGAAAAATCTTTGTTAAAAAAGATTGCTAAAAATAATAAATTTAATGAAAATAAAATCGCAAAATCGGCGATTGATAATTGTAGATTTTCAACAAAATGACAAATAATACAATCTTTGTGATGAGATTCTGAATTATTTTTTGTAGGAATTTTATCAAAATTATTGAGTTCAATAATTTTATTATCATTGAGCTCTAGATCATATAAATATTGATGCGAAAGCCCAAAGCCTTGGCAAAAAATTAATAAAATTGCCAAAAATTTTACAAGGAAATTACGATAATGTGTTGTAAAAATTAATTGTTTCATCAAAAGATTTGTTTTAAAAATTATTGATATATTATTAATCTTGAGAAAAAAAATACAAGCAACAAATTTTAAAATAACAAAATGATTTTTAATTTTATTGAAAAAATTGGTCAATATACCGTCGCAAATTTTAGCAGGCTCGGAGATGCTTCGCGCTTTGCTTTTAAAGGATTAATTCATTCTTTTATTCCGCCATTTTATCCTAAATTAGTGTTCAAGCAAATTTTGCACATTGGCTATTTTTCCCTGCCGGTCGTTGGTTTAACGGCGATTTTTTCGGGCGCAGTTTTAGCGCTTCAAAGCTATTCGGGATTTTCGCGATTCAACGCTGAAAGCACAATTGCCACGGTTGTGGTTTTATCAATCACGCGTGAACTTGGTCCAGTTTTAGCCGGATTAATGGTGGCAGGAAGGGTTGGTGCATCTATGGCGGCCGAGATTGGCACTATGCGCGTTACCGAGCAAATCGACGCTTTAAAAACACTTTCAACCAATCCTTTTAAATATTTGGTGGCGCCAAGAATTTTGGCAGGAATTTTAATGATGCCACTTTTAGTTTTAATCGCTGACATTATTGGCGTGATGGGCGGTTATCTAGTGAGCGTTTATTCTCTTGGCTTTTCATCGGGTCCATATTTGGCTAGCACTTTCAAATATTTAGAAACCATCGATGTCGTTTCGGGCTTAGTTAAAGCTGGATTTTTCGGATTTGTGATTAGCGCTTCGGGCTGTTATTTTGGTTATAATTCAAAGCGTGGGGCAGAAGGAGTTGGAATTGCTACAACCAATGCAGTTGTTGCTTCATCGATATTAATTTTATTGATGAATTACGCGATTACGGGCTGGTTTTTTGGGAATTAGAAAAACGCTTCATCGCTTTTCTCAATCAAAATTTCATTTTGATTTCGAAGACGACTCGCGACTGGGATTATCGTCGCCTTGGCTTCGTCGCTTTTCTCAATTGAAAATTTTATTTTGATTTCGAAGACGACTCGCCCCTGGGATTTCGTCGCCTTTGGCTCCTAATCCCGTTTCTCGCTAAAAATAGCCGTTTAGGCTATTTTTAACGCGAGAAACCCTGATCCCGTTATTCGCTAAAAATAGCCATTTAGGCTATTTTTTTAACGCGAATAACCTACGCATTAAATTTGCTAAAGCAAATTTAGGAGAAAATTGAATCGCTTCGAAAGCGAATAAATCGCGACATCCGCGATAAGATTTGGGTTTTTGGAATTTCTTTGTGGATAAGCGTTTCATCTTTTTCTTCGAAAAAGATTCACGACTGGGATTAGCGTCGCCTTTGGCTCCTGATCCCGTTATTCGCTAAAAATAGCCATTTAGGCTATTTTTTTAACGCAAATAACCTTCGTCGCAAATTAATTCTAATTTTCAAAGATGTATATTTCAAATTTACATTAAGAGTTTTTGTTTTAAAATTATATCATCCAAATTTTTAAATTAACTATTATAAATTCATCTTCTTGCCAAAAGATATTTTATAAAATTATTAACCACTTAACTAAACCCAAATATGAAAAAAGAAATCATTCATGCATTAACTGCAAACTTTGAAAATTCATCCCACAAAACAAATGAAGAAGTGGAATTCTGGCTAGCAAGAGATTTACAATTTCTTCTAGGTTATGATAAATGGGATAATTTTAAAAATGTAATTAGTAAAGCGAGAACAGCATGCGAAGTATCTGGACAGAAGGTCATAAACCATTTTGCCGACGCCGGGAAAATGGTCGCATTAGGCTCTGGTGCTGAAAAGGAGCTTGATGACATAATGTTAACTCGCTATGCCTGCTACTTAATCGCTCAGAATGGCGATCCAAGAAAACAAGAAATTGCGTTTGCACAAACATACTTTGCGCTACAAACAAGAAAGGCAGAAATTATCGAGCAAAAAATTTTAGAATCCGAAAGAGTGCAAGCAAGAAATAAATTGGCCGAAACAGAAAAAGAACTTTCAAAAGTTATATTTGAGCAAACCGGAAGTGATAAAAATTTTGCATTAATTAGAAGTAAAGGTGATCAGGCTTTATTTAGTAAAACCACGGCACAAATGAAGAAGAAATGGCGAGTTAAAGAAAATAAAGCTCTGGCTGATTTCATGCCAACAATTCTTTTAAAAGCTAAAGATTTTGCGACTGAGATTACCATTTTCAACTCAAGAGAGTATAAAATGAAAAGTGAAAACACCATTTCCAAAGAGCATATTACCAACAATAAAACAGTACGAAATACTCTTATTTCTCGTGGCATCACCCCCGAAAATTTACCACCCGAAGAAGATGTTAAAAAGATTGAAAGAAAACTTAAAAGCGAAAAGAAAAAAACACTTAAAAATGATGATAATTTTAACAATTTTAAAGATTAAATTTATTTTTTTTCTGAATATTTCATCCTTGCCCTTCAAACTCTGCCAGACTTAAGGCTAGCACAAAGAATGTTGATTTAGATTTTTTGAAAATTTGATGCAGATTTTAATTTTGATGACTTGAAGCTTGTTCAAGATTTAATTTTTGTTTTTTAGTCATAATTATTGTCAATTTGAGTTGATAAAATTAGATAACTTCTAAATTGACTTGGAATTATCGACACATTCGAACAAGCGGGTATTTTAAAGTTAAAATTATAAAATTTGTGCTTATGGTATAAACTCAGGAATGTTATCTTTAACACCAATCATTTTATCCAACTCCCTAAGAAAATCGAAATATTTGTTTTTATGTTCGACTATATAGGTGATATCTAGCTTGTTATTTTTATTCTCATGTACATGGGCATTTCTACTTTTATATAATTTGCAATATTCGTTATAATTATCATTACCCCTGATTTTCTTACTTTTAGCAGGTTGCAAGAAATCGAATAACTCCATAATAGTTTTTGGATTACCATGTTGTATGATTTTTTCTGCTATGTTATTAACACTTTCATCGGTGCATTCGTATTTTCCTTTCAACGCAACCTTAATATACTGAGCAACTTGGTCTGTAATATAGGCATGTAATCCAATTACAGAATAATCACATATACGATCAAAATCAAGGCCAATATCAGCACTCTTATTGGAACTTTTATTTGTATTGTATAATGCGGATACAACTCCTATTGCATTTTCAATAGCATTAATTGTTTCCTGACATAATGAAGAAGAACTAATCATTAAATTTCAATAAGGTATTGTTTTGCAAGTTTAAGACGCTCTATGACTCTTTTTGCATCCCCCGTTCCCTCTCTAATATATTTTTTATAATCGCTATCCTCGTTTAATTTATTCCATCTCTCTTCAATGTTTTTTATCTCACAAAGATTATCGCAATACATTAATGCCGCAATTGAAGAGTCGAGACGGGCTTTGTTGTTATTAATTTTGTGAAAGCATTGATATTTAACCATAAAGCTAAATACGGATTCAAATTTTAATTTTGCCTTTGTTATGGCCTCTTCAAGCTCCATTGATGAATTGGATGAATTGTTAGTTTCAAGTTTTTTATAATAACTCAATGTGCCATTTATGGCTTTTGTTGTATTTCTATATTTTTCTAATTTAATAAAACGTAAAATAAATGCACGCAACAGGACCTCTTCATCCAACGCTCTACTTTTCTTTATATCTACCCCCCATAATTTCCTCCAATCTTTATTTTCATTTATATCCTTAAAAAGCCTTAAAAATTTGCCAAAATAAATGCTTTTTCTAATTTCTTGATCAGTAAGGGGCATGCTATTGCGATTTAGCAATCTAAAGATTTCATATTTGCCACTTTCGTCACCATCTGGAGTTCGTTGCTCTATTCTTACCACCGTCATCTCTCTATTAATAAAATTTGAATATTTTCCACCATTTTGAAATATATCATCTGTGATATATTTTTTCTCATTATCGAGTATGACAGGTATTTTTTGATCACAGAACTTTTGCAATGCAGTAATCCTTTGCAATCCATCCATTAATTCTAATTTACTAGATGATCGCTGTTGGAATAAATAAATAGGAGGTATGGGAACACCCTTAATAATCGACAATATCAAAGTTGAACACATTTTATCACTCCATACGCCATCCTCTCTTTGGTAATGAGGTTTAATAATCTGCTCCTTCTTGTATTTATCAACCAATGTTTCAATTGAATAATTGCTACTTTGAGAAGTAAATTCATACTCTGTTAAAATGGAATCATCTTCATCATCCGGAACAGAATCTAAAAGAAAGTCGGAATCAACAATCTCAATAATTGAACCATCGGGAATATTATTCATTGTATTGATAAATATATGTTATTGGAACTAAAAAACTTTAAGGAGGATTTCACCTAATTATTTTTAACAAAACTTTATACAAATTTTGTTTTAGTTTGTTAAATTTAAATTCACTTTCTTTTAAACGCAAAGAAATTTTTCAAATAAAAAATTTGATGATGAGTGTAACCATTTAAAATTAAACTGTCATTAGCCTTACACCCATCAGTATTAATTGTTGATACCAGGTTAATTTATTTTTGCTTGAAACCATTGATTATCTAGAATATTTTGACCTCTCACCGCATCGCCAACAAGTTGGCTTAAGCGACTCTCCCGTAAAGCAGGAGAGTGATAACACCGAAAGTTTGACGAGTTTTTTTTTCTAAATGTAGCTTTATAAGACATTGAGGGAGATATACAACCCCGTCGATTTACAAATTATTAAAAAATTCTTTTAATTTGGTTTTTAGATTTGGCAAATCACTAATCTTTTTTATCATCCAAAAAATCCAAACTCAATGAATTAACGCAGTATCTTTGGTTTTTTTTGGTGAAGTTTTCGCCATAGAAAATATGGCCTAGATGCCCGCCACAATTCACGCAAAGGATTTCTGTCCTATCGCCATCTTCATCTAAAATTTTTTTAACTGATTGATTAATTTCATCATCAAAACTTGGCCAACCGCAATGGGAATGGAATTTGTTATCGCTAGAAAATAAAGGTGTTTCGCATTGTTTGCAAACATAAATTCCGCTTGAAGAGTGGTCGCAATAAACCCCTGAAAAAGGCGGTTCGGTGCCTTTCTCAATTAGAATTCTATGTTCTTGTGGTGAAAGTTTTTTTAACATTGGATTTAATTTATATTTTACCGATAAAATCTGATTTACCAAGCTCAACACCTTGATTTCTAAGGATAGAATAGGCGGTGACGAAATGGAAATAAAAATTTGGCAAAGCGAAATTTAACAAATATTCGCGACCGATAAAATTAAAATCCATGCCGTGCGCGCTGTAAGAAATTTTCTTTTCGGCGCTTGAAGCGAAATGTTCGGCTTTAAAAGTTTTTAAAAAATTTATAGTTTTTTTGATTCTTTCTAAAAATTCATCGAAAGTTTTTTCATTATCAGGAAAGCTTGGAATCTCGACTGAAGCGAGTCTAGCGCAACTAGCTTTAGCAAAATCGCAAGCGATTTGAATTTGTTTTGAAAGTGGCAACATGTCGGCAAATAAGCGCGCATTAACAAAAACTTGTTCATCAATTTTTTTATTGACCAAATGAATTTGGGCTTTTTTTAAAACTTCAGAAAAGTTTTCGAGTTGGCGGATGTAAGTCAAAACCGAGGTTTCATAAATTGAGATTGTCATATTTTTTTTAATTAAATTAAAGAGAAATTTATTTGAACACTGTGTTAAAAATATCATCAACATGCTTGGTGTGATATTTTAAATCAAAGAGTTCGGTGAGTTTTTTCTCACCTAATTTTTGCATAATTTCAGGTTCGGCTTTGAGTAATTCTAAAAAACTGGTGGCTTCTTTTGCCCAAATTTTCATAGCGTTCGATTGCACTATTTTGTAAGCGTCTTCGCGTGAAATCTCCGCTTCGTCAATTAAAGCAAGCATTACTCTTTGTGAAAAAACTAAGCCACCTAAATTTTCAAGATTGCGTTGCATATTTTGCGGATAAATCGTCAAATTTTCGATTAAACTTGCCAAGCGTGTTAAGGCAAAATCGAGCGTTACGCATGAATCGGGAGCGATCATTCTTTCGACCGAGGAATGCGAAATATCGCGCTCATGCCACAAAGCGACATTTTCCATAGCCGGAACGACAGCACTGCGAACCATGCGCGCCAAGCCCGTCAAGTTTTCGCTTAAAACTGGATTGCGTTTATGAGGCATGGCGGAACTGCCTTTTTGCCCTTTGGAAAAAAATTCTTCGACTTCTAAAACTTCGGTTCTTTGTAAGTGGCGAATCTCGATTGCGATATTTTCAATTGATGAAGCGATAACGCCTAGAGTAGCGAAAAACATGGCGTGGCGGTCTCTCGGAATTACTTGGCTTGAAGTGGTTTCTGAAGTTAAATTTAATTTTTTAGCAACATATTCTTGGACTTTTGGCGAAACATTGGCGTGAGTTCCAACCGCTCCAGATATAGCGCAAACCGCAATTTCTTTTTTAGCATTTTTTAAGCGCTCGAGATTTCGTAAAAATTCAGCATAAAAGCGCGCGAGCTTTAATCCGAAGGTTGTAGGCTCAGCGTGAATGCCGTGAGAACGCCCGACACAAATAGTATTTTTATGTTCGAAAGCGCGTTTTTTTAAACTTTCTAAAACTTTTTCTAAATCAGAAATTAGTAAATCGCAAGCTTGCGCAAGTTGTGAAGAAAGGCAAGTGTCTAAAACATCGGAGCTAGTCATGCCGAAGTGAATAAAGCGTGAATTTTCGCCCGTCAATTCCGCCAAATGTGTTAAAAAAGCGATGACATCATGCTTGGTGGTTCTTTCAATTTCATCGATGCGATCGCAATCAAATTTGCCACCATTTTTTAAAAAATTATCGCGAATTCTTTGAGCGGTTCCGCTGGGGGCGATTTGTAAAGTTTCAAGGGCTTCGAGAGCATATATTTCTATATCAAACCAGATTTGATATTTATTTTCTTGTGACCAAATTTTAGTCATTTCAGGGCGTGAATAACGAAGAATCATTTTGTGAATTTAAATTAAATTTTTCCGATAAGATTATTTGGAATAATTTAATAGATTTTTTACAAATTGAAAGGAGAAACTTAGAAAAAAAATCTTATGACTTTTAAAATTATAGTTTTATTAATAAGCCAAGAGCGCCGACACCTGTAGTCATTATAACCCCCATTTTGATGGTTAGATTAAGGCTCAGATTTTTCATCTCAGCATAAAATTCTTTTTTGGTTACGAAGTTTTCCAGTTCGCTTTTAACTTCATCAATTTCTTTTCTTACGCCATCAATTTCTTTTTTAATTTCATTTTTAATTTCAATTTCAAATTTACAAAACTCATTCTTGGTTAGTAAATTTTCAAATTGATTAACATGCATATTGAGAAGTGTTGAGGCTAGCTCTTCTGAGACGGCTTGAGTCATGCCGACATTTTGCATTTTTTTAGAAAAAGCGAGAGTGTTGAACATGTTTTTTTCAATCAATGGTGTGTTTTGCATAATTAAGTTTTTTATTGGTGATTATTAACTATAAATTAAATATTTATTTTAAAAAAAATATATGAAATGAGCTTGTTGTCAATATGAAATTTATTGAATTTTTTGTTAAATTAAAAACTTACCAACCCTACAACACAAACTTCATTAAATCGTTTTTGCTTGATAATAAATCGCCGAGATGCTTGTTAACATATTCTGAATCGATATTGACTTTAGTTCCGGCTTTCATTGCGCTGGCTTCAAAACTCACTTCTTCTAAGATTTTTTCGATCATAGTGTGAAGTCGACGCGCGCCGATATTTTCAATCTCGCCATTAACTCTGAAAGCGATTTTTGCCATTTCTTTAATGCCATCTTCGCTGAAAGTTAATTCGACATTTTCAACCGCAAGCAAAGCCGTATATTGCTTGATTAAACTGGCTTCGGGCTCGGTTAAAATTCTAAGTAAATCATCTTCGGTTAATGATTTTAATTGAACGCGAATCGGAAAGCGACCTTGTAATTCAGGTAATAAATCTGAGGGCTTGGCAACATGAAATGCGCCCGACGCAATGAATAAAATATGGTCGGTTTTGACGATGCCATGTTTGGTGCTGATTGTAGTGCCTTCAACGATTGGAAGCAAATCGCGTTGCACGCCTTCGCGCGAAACATCGCCACCTTTTACATTTCCACGCGCGCAAATTTTGTCAATTTCATCGATGAAAACAATGCCGTCATTTTCGACCGCTTTTAAAGAATTTTTGATGATTTTATCTTCGTCGATCATCTTGTTTGATTCTTCGTCGATCAAGGTTTTCAAAGCGTCTTCGACCGTCATGCGCGCTTTTTTTGTTTTCTCACTGCCGATGGCTTTGCCAATCATTTCCGAAATATTAATCATGCCGACTTGGCCGCCTGGAATATCAAAACTATTCATTGAATTCGAAGAATTATCGACAATTTCAAGTTCGATTTCCTTGTCGTTCATCTCGCCATCATCAAGCATTTTCGAGAATTTTTCGCGAGTTTCGTCGAGAGCAGTTTCGCCGACTAAAATTTTGAGAATTTTTTTCTTGGCATGTTTTTCGGCTTTTTCATAAACGGTTTTTTTCATCTCGTTTTTGCTATTTTTGATGGCAACATCAAGTAAGTCGCGAATAATGGAATCAACATCGCGACCGACATAACCAACTTCGGTAAATTTTGTCGCTTCAACTTTAATAAATGGAGCGTTAGCGAGTTTAGCAAGACGGCGCGCCACTTCGGTTTTGCCAACTCCCGTGGGCCCAATCATTAATATATTTTTTGGCATAATTTCTTCACGAAGTGGAGACTCAACGAGCTTACGGCGATAACGATTGCGAAGAGCAATGGCCACAGATCTTTTGGCTTCATTTTGTCCGACGATATAACGATTTAATTCTTCAACAATTTGATGTGGAGTTAAATCATTGATAATATTTTTGCCTTCAATTTTTGCGTTCTTTTTCATTATTAATTTTTGTTTTGTTATTGCCGTTGTAGGTTGAATAATTTATTATCAACACTGCTAAAAAAATTATAAAACTCGTGATTAAAATTGTTAAAATAATTTTCATAAATTACTTAAAACTTCAACAATACTGTTTTGCAAATCTTCAATTCCATATTTTTTTGAACTGCTGGTTTTGATAATTTTACTACAAAATGAAGGAAAAATCTCAAGTTTTTTTGCAATTTCTTGAGATGATTTTTCTTGATCTTCCAAGTTTAATTTATCAATTTTAGTTAAAACAATTTGGAAAAAAATATTATTTTGAGTAAAAATACTAATTACTTCTAAATCATGATTTTTCAAGCCTTTGGTCGCATCAATTAATAAAAAAATTCTTTTTAAATTAGGGCGATTCATCAAATAATCAAAACTTACATCTTGCCAATGTTGAATTTTTTCTATTTTGGCTTTGGCGAAGCCGTATCCGGGCATGTCAACCATCATAAAGCCATCACGAAAACCAGCGATTTTAAAAAAATTTAATTGTCTAGTTCGACCTGGAGTTGATGAAACGATGGCGATTTTTTTGGCAAAAACTGCATTAATTAAACTTGATTTTCCAACATTCGAGGCACCGATGAAAGCGATTTCGGGATAATGATGCTTAGGAATTTGAGAGAAATTATGAGCTCCTGTTAAGAATTCAATTTCACTGTGAAAAATTTTTCTTGCTTCAACTTTTTTCATTATTTTTAAATTTATTTTCCATGAATTCTATCATTTTATCGGCGACATTAATACCGCTAGCACTTTCAATGCCCTCAAGTCCTGGAGACGAGTTGATCTCGAGAATTTTTGCCCCAGAATTTGAACGAACCATGTCGACGCCAGCAACTTCCAAGCCAATAATTCTGGCGGCACGAATTGCTAAATCACGCTCTTCATCGCTGATTTCAATTGATCGGGCGGTTGCGCCGAGATGAATATTGGCGCGAAATTCACCTTCTTGGGCGGTGCGCTCCATTGAAGCCACAACTTTATCGCCAATTACGAAGCAACGAATATCTTGTCCTTTCGATTCTTTAATATATTGCTGAACTAAAACATCGGCTTTGAGGCTTCGAAATGCATTGACAACGCTTTCGGCGGCTTTGGTGGTATCGGCTAAAACAACGCCAACACCTTTAGTGCCTTCGAGAAGTTTAACGACTAAAGGTGCGCCACCAACGATCTTAATTAAATCCTTAGTATCGTAAGACGAATTAGCAAATGAAGTAATTGGCAAACCAAGTTTATGTTGAGCTAAAATTTGTAAAGTGTGTAATTTGTCGCGTGATTTGGTGATTGCGTAAGAGTTGTTCAAGCAGTTAATATTCATCACTTCGAATTGACGCGCAATCGCTGTGCCGTAAAATGTCATTGCGGGTTTAATGCGCGGAACGACATAATCGATTTTGGATAATTTTTTACCCTCATGATGATAAACTTCGCAATTATGCGAAGAGATTTTTATATAACATCCACCAACATTTACGAATTCAATATCATGTCCACGAGATTTTGCAGACTCAACAATGCGTTGATTGGAATAGAGATTCGGATTAGAGGCTAGTAATAGTATTTTCATAAATTAAATTTCTAATAAATTGGGTTTGATTTCGCGGTAAAGTTTTAACACCTTATTTTTTTTTAACTTACCTTGCACAAAAGATTTTGAAATATCAACAATCATTTTTGCTTGTTTAATTGCTTCGCGACCCAAAAGCATGCGAAATGACATGTTATCGCGATTTGTGAGAGTAAGCTCAATACGAATTTTACTATCGCCAATTTTTAAATCAGATTTAATAACAATTCTTTTTTCTTTTTTGCCACTCGAGTCGGAAACCATTCTTCGGTCAATTACTCTTGAAATACAACTGCGAACCAAGCGTTTATTTTTTTGCAAAGGATGGATGTCGAAGCGAACATACTCAACATCTTCAATATAAAAAGTTTCAATATTAAAGGCGTGAAGTGCGGATGTTTTGGCGCCCGTGTCAATTTTGCCTTTTATGGCCGGCAGGGCAATGCAATCAAGGTTAAACCACTCTTTCCAACCGATAATTTTTTTGGTTTTTTTTACGGTTTTCATTTTGATTTAATTAGATTAATAACTTTATCTAAATCTTCTTGGGTATCAACCGAAAGCGGATGGGCATCAACAATTTTTACGGCAATTTTCATGCCATTTTCAAGAGCGCGAAGTTGCTCAAGACTTTCGCGTTTCTCAAGAGGTGAGGGCGTTAAATTAATAAATTTTTCAAGAGCATTTTTTTTGTAAGCATAAATGCCAATATGATGAAAATAATCATCATTAATGTTTTTAGAAAAAGGAATTGCGGATCTAGAAAAATAAAGCGCTAAACCATTTTGTGCTAAAGCAATTTTTACAACATTTGGATTATTAATTTCAGAAATATCAGTGATTTTTGAAGCAACGGTCGCGATATCGCAATCACTTTCTAAAGCTAAATTTGTACATTCAATAATAACTTTTGGATCAATGTTTGGTAAGTCGCCTTGCACATTTACGATAATATCAAAATCTTCTTTTAATAATTTATAAGCTGAATAAATGCGATCGGTTCCGGATTGTAAATCGGGGTTTGTTAAAATATAATTACCACCGAATTTTTTAACTTCATTGCCAATTTCCACGCCGTCGGTTGCAATAAATACTTCACCCAAATTAGCTTTTAAGGCTTGTTCGTAAACCCTCTGAATCATGGTTTTGCCATCAATCATTGCCAAAGGTTTATTGGGCAATCTCGTTGAGGCAAGTCTTGCGGGAATTATTATTATAACTTTTTTTTTCATCAATTAAAAATATTTGTTTTTTTAGTTAAATGGTAATGCTTAAGAAAATTTTTATAAAAGTGATTGCAATTTAAGTTTGGATTTTTAAAAATAACACCCTTGTTTAAAAAACAAAAACAAAAATTGATTTTCTTTTACAATTTTATTTTTTAAAATTTAACTTGGAATTGATTTTATTTAAGTTTTAATAATTACTTCTTCATTTTGAAGAGCACGTAGCTCAGTCGGTAGAGCACCTCACTTTTAATGAGGTTGTCGTTGGTTCGATTCCAACCGTGCTCACCATCATTATATAAAAAAACCAACCAAAAAATTTTAAATTTTTATCTTCATTATTTAAAAAATTAAATAAGATATAAAATGTGTTGAAATGATTTATAAAAAAAATATCTTTTTATAAAATAATTCGATTGATTTTTTTTCTAAAACCAAAAAACTTGGAAACAAACATATAAAAATTTTTGTAATGGGAAAAAAAGTTATAAATCTACATTTAATTTCTGATTCAACTGGGGAAACTCTGAGTTCAGTTGCGAGAGCTGTTTTATCGCAATTTGAAAAAGTTGAATCAAATGATTTTATTTGGTCGTTAATTCGCACCAAACCGCAGTTAGAGAGAGTTCTGGATGCTATTTCTAAAAATCCAGGAATCGTTCTCTATACAATTATGCATGACGAATTAGTTGAGGATTTGCGCAAAAAATGCTTTGAATTGCAATTGCCATGCATTCCAGTTTTATCGCATGTAATAGCTGAATTTTCAAATTATTTAAAAGAAGATATTAGTCATGTAATTGGTAGGCAACATTTACTTGATAACCAATATTTTTCAAGAGTTGATGCGATAAGTTATACGATTACTCATGATGATGGACAATCTAGTTGGGATTTGTATGAGGCTGATATTGTGATTGTTGGAGTTTCACGCACTTCAAAATCGCCAACTTCGGTTTACTTATCGTGTCGGGGATATAAGGTGGCAAATGTTCCATTTGTTTCTATCGAAACCATTCCAAACTCACTTTATGAATTAAAAAAACCCTTAATTGTTGGGTTGATTATCAATCCAGAAAAATTGGTTCAAATTCGTCAATCACGACTAGCTTCTATTGGTCAAGAAGCTGTTAGTGATTACATCGATATTGAATCAATTAAGCTTGAAGTTGCTGAATCGCGTAAGCTTTTCGCTAAACTTAATTGTTCTATAATTGATGTTACCAAAAGATCAGTTGAAGAAACTTCGGCTAAAATAATTCAACTCTTACAAGAAAAAAAGTTGAAAGAAAAGTTGCTTAATTAAGTATAAAATTTATTTTTTTAGAATTATGGTTAAAAGAACTATTTTAATTGTTGATGATGAGTCTACTCAGCGTAAGGTGATTAGTAACTTCATTGAAAATCTTGGTCACAATTATTTGGTGATGTCAAGTGGCATGGAAGTTGTTGATTTTTTTATGAATCGCAAAGTTTTAAAAGGTATTTCATGTCATGATGTCGATGTAATGTTGCTCGATTTATCGATGCCAGATCTCGACGGCTTAACGGTTTTAAAGCAAATAAATTCGATAAAAGGAGATTTGCAAGTTATAGTTTTAACGGCAAATCAAGATGTTAATTTAGCAATTACCGCCATTAATTATGGCGCGATTGACTATGTAGTCAAAGGAGAGAGCGATATTTTTGCTCGCGTAACCGCTTCAATTAATAACGCCATTGAAAAGAAAAATTTAAAATATCAAGTTTCGCATTTGGCGCGTAAAGGCAAAGATCAGGTGGCGTTTTCGGATATTATTGGACAAAGCGAACCAATTTTGAATGCCATTCGTTTGGCAAAAAAAGTTGTTAATTCGAATATTTCAATTTTAATCGAAGGACCGCGCGGCTCAGGAAAAGAGCTTCTTGCTCGTGCTATTCACGGCTCAAGCCCAAGTTCTGGAAAGCCATTTATTGTGGTCGATTGTGATTTGTTAAAAATTACGAATGGCGAAGAAGAATTATTTGGCTCTGAAAGATATGTTGCCGACGGTTCTTATAAAAATATTGGTAAAATTCGCGAAGCTAACAACGGCACAATTTATCTTGAAAAAATTGAAACTTTACGCACCGATTTACAAGTAAAATTGTTGCGCTTCATGCAAGAGGGAGAGTTCGTCCCGGTTGCTGGCAAATATCCAGTTAAGGTTAATACTAGAATAATAGCCTCAAGTACGCGTGATTTACAAAAACTTGTTCAAATTAAAAAGTTTCGTGAAGATTTATATTACAGAATTTCGGCTTTTCCAATTAAAATACCTGATTTAAAAGAGCGCGGAGAATCTGATATTGCTTTGCTTGCTGAAAATTTTTGTCGTGATTTTTCAATTAATGAAAATAAGAAAATAAAAACTATCACTCTCGACACAATTTACTTGCTTCACAATTACGATTGGGAAGACAATATTCGTCAATTAAAAAATTCTATTTTCCGTGCGGTGGTGCTTTGCGATGGCGATATTTTAAAGCCCGAACATTTCCCGCATTTACTTCACAAAGAAAGCAGTAGCTTAACTAAAGCCAAGGCTATTATCAAAAAAAGTTCAGATATTAACAGTGAACTTGTTGATATTTTTGATGATGAAGGAAAGTGCAAAACTCTTGAATCAATTGAAGAAGAAATTATTCGTCGTCTCGTTAACATTTACAACGGCAATCTCTCAGAGGTCGCTAAGCAACTTGAAATTGGACGCTCGACTATTTATCGTAAATTAAAAATTGTGGCTGAATAATGAAAAAAGTTAAAACGGCAATATTTCCGGTCGGCGGTCTTGGTACCAGATTTCTTCCCGCAACAAAATCTTTACCCAAAGAAATGTTGCCAATTGCTAATAAGCCATTAATTCAATATGCCTTTGAAGAGGCTTGCGAAGCTGGAATTGAAAAATTTATTTTCATTACGGGTCGTAATAAAAACACCATCGCCAATCATTTTGATCACGCTTACGAACTCGAATCAAAGCTCGACGAAAAATTTAAAGCCGAAGAATTAAAAAAAGTTATTGGCTGGATGCCACAAGCTGGTCAAATTTCTTTTGTGCGTCAACAAAAGCCTTTAGGCTTAGGTCACGCGGTTTGGTGCGCACGAAATTTCATCAATAAAGATGAATTATTTGCGGTTATTTTAGCTGATGAATTATTGATGCCTAAAAAAGATCAATCTAAAAATTTTTTAAAACAAATGATTGAAGATTTGTCGTCGAAGCCTGATTACTCAAGCTTTATTGGCGTTGAAGAAGTTGATATTTCGCAAGTTAGTAAATATGGAATTATTAAAAATGATGGAACCGAAAAAATTATCGACATGGTTGAAAAACCTTCAAAAGAAAATGCGCCATCAAATTTAGCAATTATGGGACGCTATATTTTGCAACCTAAAATTTTTGAATATTTAGAAAAATTTCAAATCGGAAGCGGTGGCGAAATTCAACTAACCGATTCACTTCGAGAGATGTGTAAAGACCATCCATTTTTTTATAAAAGAAATACCCAAAAACGCTTTGATTGTGGTAATGTTTTGGGATATTTGGAAGCTAATATTGCTTTTGCATTAAATGATGATAACATTAAAGAAGAAGTAAAAAATATTATTAAAAAATATCAAGAATAATTTTATGAAAAATAAAATCGCAATTGTCTTCCCTGGTCAAGGCTCGCAAGTAGTTGGAATGGGTAAAGATTTATATGAAAATTTTGATTCTGCCAAAAAAGTTTTCAAAAAAGTTGATGAAATTTTAGGAATAAATCTTTCTAAAATTATGTTTGAAGGTCCACAAGATGAATTAACAAAAACCGAAAATACGCAACCAGCTTTAATGGCGGTTTCCGTGGCTTTAATTGAAGTTCTAGAAAAAGATTTTGGTAAAAAATTTCAAGATTTATGCGCTTTGACGGCGGGGCATTCGCTCGGCGAATATTCGGCTTTATGCGCTTCAAAAGCTTTAACCTTAGAAGATACCGCCAAACTTTTGCAAATTCGTGGCAGTGAAATGGCAAAATGTGGACAAAAAACTTCGGGTGCGATGTGCGCAATTTTAGGTGTTGAAATTGAAGTTGCTAAAGAAATTGCTCATGAGGCTTCGCAAGGAGATATTTGTCAAGTCGCCAATGATAATTCGGTTGGTCAAGTTGTGCTTTCGGGATCGAAAATTGCCATTGAGCGCGCCATTGAAATTGCCAAAAGCAAAGGCGCTAAACGCGCAATTCAATTGCCGGTAAGTGGCGCTTTTCATTCGCTTTTAATGAAAGATGCTCAAGAAAAAATGGCTATTGCTTTAACGCAAATCGATATCAAACAACCGATCGTGCCTTTAGTTGCGAATGTATCGGCGCAAATTGCAAAAGATGCTTTGGAAATTAAAAATTTATTAGTTGAGCAAATAACTGGTTCGGTGCGTTGGCGCGAAACCATGTTGTGTTTTGAGCAAAATGGCATTGAAGAAGTTATTGAGTTTGGTGCCGGAAAAGTCTTGTCGGGCTTGGTTTCAAGAACATGTCCAAATTTAAAATCGCGTTCGATTCAAAATAGCGAAGATTTAAAAAATTTTAATTTAATTTTATAAAATTGTTCAAAAGAATTTTTAGAAAAAAAACACTTATAAAGATTACAGCTTTCTATATTTTTATAGTGGTTTTTATGTATATTTTTCAGAGAAATTTTTTATATTATCCATTTGGAAAAATTCTAATTATCCCCGAAGATTTTCAAGAAGTTAATCTCAAGACTGTCGATAAAACTAGTATTTATGGTTGGTATAGTCCGCCACAAAAAGGACAAAAAACTATTTTATATTTTCACGGCAATGCTGGAAACTTAATGGGTCGCTCCGATCGTTTCGAAAAATTTGCGACGCAATATGGAGTTTTTGCAATTTCATATCGAGGCTATGCCAAATCAAAAGGCGAGCCATCGCAAGATGGATTTTTTCAAGATGCAGATTCAGCATATGAATTTTTAACATCAAAAAATATTTTAAGTAAAGATATTGTTTTATTTGGTGAATCGATTGGTTCGGCGGTTGCCGTTAATCTTGCTTCGAAGCATGATTTTGGAGCTTTAATTTTGGAAGCGCCCTTCTCTTCAATTATGTCAGTTGCTCAAAAAACCTATTGGTTTTTGCCAATTTCTTTGATTTTAAAAGATCGCTTTGAAGTTGATAAAGTTGCTTCTAAAGTAACTGCGCCAGTATTGATTATGCATGCCGATAAAGATTATATCATCCCATTTGAAGAGGGTAAAAAACTTTATGAATTATTTAATTCACGAAAAAAGTTTATTGCGATCGATGGCGATTTTCATATTGCGCTTACGGGAGATTATTTGATGAAGCAAATCTTAGAATTTTTACAAGAGAAAAAATAATTTATTTACGAAATTTGTAAATAAATTTGATACTTTTGGAGCGGGCGAAGGGACTTGAACCCTCGACTCCAACCTTGGCAAGGTTGTACTCTACCACTGAGCTACGCCCGCTTAAACAAAGTAAAGAGATAAGCGTTGTGATAAATTCTAAAGAGTAAAAAATAAATTGCAAATGGTGAATTTAAAATTATAATTCTTATCAAAATTATCAATAAATTTTAAAAAATTACTGATAAATCATAAATCCCACTAAAATATATTTTATGTTGCAAAATTATAAAATTCTTAATTTTTTCAAAAATAAAAAAATTATTTTGTTAAGTTGTGCGTTATTTTCGTTAACTTCATGCGTTGAAACAATTGTGATTTCAACCGGTGTTGGCGGGGCTTTAGCTTATCGCGAAAAAACCATTGATGACACTCGCAGTGATATAAAAATTTCTACTAAAATCGGTTTAAAATTTATTTCTAACGGCTTAAAAACACCTAAAACTTCAATTGATATTACTGTCAATGAAGGTCGAGTTATGCTTACGGGAATTGCTCGCGACACCGCGAAGGCAAAGTTAGCACAAGAATTATGTTGGCAGTTTAAAGGGGTCAATGAGGTAATTGATGAAATTCAAATTCGCGAAGATGGAAAATTTACATTTTCTGATGTTGGTTCGGCCATTTACGATTATTTAATTAGTGCTGAAATCGAAACCAAATTTGCTTTGGCAAAAGATTTACGAGCTTTGAATTATCAAATTACCACCGTTAACAATGAAGTTTATTTACTTGGCGTCGCAATTGACGAAAAAGAAATGAATCGTGCAGTTGCTGTTGCCTCAAAGGTTCGTGGCGTTAACAAAGTCATCAATCATATTATTCTTGCTAATGACAGCCGACGAAACTGATAATAAAATTATAACTTTTGGTTGTCGTTTAAATGCTTTTGAATCGGAGGCAATAAAAAATGCCGTCGCTGAATCTGGTGAAAAAAATCTGATAGTTTTCAATTCTTGCGCCGTAACTTCTCAGGCTGAAAAAGATTTACGCTCTTCAATTCGTAAGGCTCGCAAAGAAAATCCCCACGCTAAAATTGTGGTGACGGGTTGTGCAGCACAAATCGATCCGCAAAAATATGCCAAAATGACAGAAATTGATTTGGTATTAGGGAATGTTGAAAAATCAAGCTCAAATAGTTATAAATCGGATTTTAAAATTACCAAAAATTCTGCAAAAAATGTTAACGAAAATCTCGAAATTTTGCACAAAGATGCCATTTTTGATAATCATCAAAAGTCTAAAAATAATTTTATAACTGATGAAGAGCATTCTAAAATAAAGGTTAACGACATTATGTCGGTTCGCGATACCGCCCCCCAATTAGTTTCTTATTTTGAAAATCAAACGCGGGCTTTTTTAGAAATTCAGAATGGATGTAATCATCGATGCACTTTCTGCATAATCCCTTACGGTCGCGGAAATAGCCGTTCGGTCCCACTTGGTGAAATCGTTAAACAATCGCAAAAAATGGTTGAAGCGGGGCATAAAGAAATTGTTTTAACGGGAGTTGATATTTCCGATTATGGCAAAGATTTGCCAATTCCAATTACTTTATCGCAAATGATTCGCCGTTTATTAAAAGCCGTTCCCGAACTCGTTAGACTTAGATTATCTTCGGTCGATGTCGCCGAAATTGATGAAGAGTTTTTTGAAATTTTAGCCAGCGAATCGCGTTTAATGCCTTATTTGCATTTGAGTGTTCAAGCGGGCGATGATAAAATTTTAAAACAAATGAAGCGTCGCCATAATCGTCAAAATATTTTGGATTTTTGTGAAAAAGCGCGCAAAATTCGCCCCGAAATGACTTTCGGCGCCGATATAATCGCGGGTTTTCCAACTGAAAATGATGCGATGTTTCAAAATTCTTTATCATTGATTTCTGAGGCCGATTTAATTTTCACGCATATTTTCCCATATTCTTCGCGCGAAGGGACGCCAGCTTCGAAGATGCCTCAACTTGAGCAAAAAATTATCAAAGAGCGCGCCAAAATTTTACGCGAAGCCGGTTCTGCGCAATTACAAAAATATTTACAAAAACAAATTGGCCATGAATTTGAAGTTTTGCTCGAAAAAAATAATTTAGGCAAAACTCGAAATTTTTTAGATGTCGAAATAATTTCTGATGAAAAAAATAAATTACAAAAAGGCAATATTTATCTTTTAAAAATAAACAAAATCAAAAATAATTTATTGATTGCAAATCAGTAAATTGTAAAGTTGTTTTCAAATTTCAATTTTTCTTAACCAAGATTTAATATCAAAATCATGAGCAATATTTCACATCAAGCTTATTTAAATTCTAAGGCGTGGCCCTTCGAAGAAGCGCGTCGCATTTACGAAAAAATTCAAGGAAAAACTCCGAGCAAAGGTTATGTTTTATTTGAAACAGGCTATGGCCCATCAGGCTTGCCACATATTGGAACTTTTGGTGAAGTTGTTAGAACGGCATTCGTGCGTCATGCTTTTTCATTGATCGCGCCCGAAATTCCGACCAAAATGTTTTGTGTTTCTGATGATATTGATGGGCTTCGCAAAGCCCCCGACAACATTCCTAACCAAGAAATGGTGCGCGCGAATTTAGGCAAACCATTAACTTCGGTGCCTGATCCGTTCGGAACTCATCAATCTTATGGTCATCACATGAATGCACGCCTTCGTAGCTTTCTTGATTCTTTTGGTTTTGAATATGAATTCATTTCGGCGACTGAAAAATATCAAAGTGGCGCTTTCGATGCCACCATGTTAAAAGTTTTAGAAAAATATGAAGAGTTGATGGAGTTAATGATTCCAACGCTTGGACAAGAAAGACAAGAAACTTATTCGCCTTTTATGCCGATTGATGTTGAGTCGGGAATCGTTGTCGATAAAGGCGTCAAGGCGATTGATAAAAAGAAAGGAACGGTGATTTATATCGCGCCAAATGGCGAAGAAAAAGAAATTTCCGTCACTAAAGGTGGTTGCAAATTGCAATGGAAAATAGATTTTGGAGCTAGATGGAGTAGTCTTGGGGTCGATTATGAAATTTACGGCAAAGATCATCAACCAAATGAAAAAATTTATCGCCGAGTTTGTGAAATTCTTGGTGGAGTTGCGCCAGTCAACTTTACTTACGAAATGTTTTTATCGGATAGCGGTGAAAAAATTTCTAAATCAAAAGGCAATGGCATCGCGGTTGAGGATTGGTTGAAATATGCGCCAGCTCAGTCACTATCGCTCTTCATGTATCAAAAACCTAAAACCGCCAAACGACTTTATTTCGATGTAATTCCAAAAGCGATGGATGAATATTTAACTTTCGTGCAAAATTTTGCCACGCAAGATGAGGCTTTGAAGCTTGATAATCCAGCGTTCCACATTCATCGCGGAGATTTACCAAAAATTAATTTTAATTTAAATTATTCTTTGTTGCTTAATCTTGCGAGTGCTTGCAATCCCGAGAATGAAGCGGTTTTGTGGGGTTTTATTTCTAAATATCAAGCGGGATTAACGCCCGAAAATTCACCACTTCTTGCGCAAATGGTCGACAAAGCCATCAATTATTACAATGATTTTATCAAGAAAAATAAAAAATATCGTGAGGCTACGGATGCAGAAAAATTGGCACTTCGCGAGCTTTCTTCGGAATTAAAAAAAGTTGATTTAGAAAAGCACAGCGACGCTAATGAATTGCAAAATTTAGTTTTCCAAATTGGCAAAAATCATGGTTATGAAAAAAATATGCGTGAGTGGTTTTTGTCGCTTTATCAAATTTTACTTGGGCAGGATCAAGGCCCGAGAATGGGTTCGTTTATTGCGTTATTCGGCGTTGATAATTTTGTTAAGTTGGTTGGGGGGAAGGTATAAAACTTATTTCTAAATTTAATTAAAACTCATAAATCCTTCAGGCTCTAGCTCCCCCCTTGAGGGCTCTTCGCGTTAAAAAAATAGCCTAAACGGCTATTTTTAGCGAAGAGGGGCGATAAAATCGCAACTACCGTTTACGATTTTAAGAGCCGTGGGGGGTCAAAAAAGCATCGATTATCATCAATCTAAAGCCAAATAAAAATAAAAGCACCTGCTACCTTTTTCTCGGTCTAATCACTCTCCCCTTGCGGGAGAGTCGCTTAAGCCAACTTGTTGGCGATGCGGTGAGGGGATAGAATTAAAATAAAAGCAACCTACTACCTTTTCTTTTGCTACTTTTGTGGATGTGGAAGACGATTTTTTGCTGGTCTAGACGCTACAGCATTTATCGCGGAAGAGCTTGGTGAAACTTGCTCCCTAGAACTCTCAGCCATTGTTGTATCTCCAGAGACCACGGCTCGTCTATTGAGAGGCGAATTAAACCAGGAAGCGGGTGGACCATATTCCGTTGAAGGGTTATATAAGGAGGATTTTGCTGAACTTGTCGGGGTATCGTCACTTGATTTATCGACCATTGTTGTATCTCCTCCAGACTCTTGTGGTTTTCCTTCGGTATAGGGAGTTAGTCCACCTAATTTTTTCGTAGGTGGGGTATCCTGCATATTTCTACGCCCAGGTATAGCAATTGGTGTAAGCAGAATGGGAGCTTGAGTCGATTGAAATTGGACATTACAAATAGGTTCAAAAGAAGTAGTTCGAGCTCTTTTCCCCCCCTTGTTTCTTCGGCCTCTGCTGGATCGCTTCCTCTTTTTTCTCTCCTTAATTCTGGGCCAGGCATTTTTTTCATAAATAAAATTAAATTGCTAAATGTGTATTTAAAAATTTTTATTACTAAATATAAAAAATAACCAACTTATTTTGAACTTATTGAGATAATTATTTTTTTTGAAATAAAATGAGAAATTATTTTTTAATTAGTTATGCTTTTAACTTTTTATTTTTAACAAGAATTAATAATAGCCCTCAAAAATAAATGCTCTATTGTCGTTGAAAATTAAATTTTAGATAAATTATCTTGACCCGATTATTATTATTAATAAGTTAGTAACAGTATAAAAAAATTTTTAAGATAAACTATTTCAATGAAATTTTTATTAAAAAATGTTAATAAATTTATAGTAAAATATTTCATTATTAATCTAAGAGCAAATAAGGTGCACATAGCTCAACTAATAAAATATTTGAATATAAATGTCAGAGATTAGCATCGCTTCACATACACCAAATTTTATTTTGATATAGATGAGGCATCTTCCGAATTACCCCCCACAAACAGATCGATTTGTTTTTCCGGAAGTATTAAAAACCTCTCCAATTCATCGATTAATAGAATCTGCTAAAGTTCAGAATAAGCCAATAGTTATTTCTTCAGGAGAAATTAGTGTAAATAAGATTTTTGATACAATAAATCAATATGGTGCTGACCCCAATCAAAACATTGTAATCCTCTATAACTCTGGAAACCATTGGACAGTTTTCCGAGGGTCTAAAACTTCTGGACTTAAAGCGCATGAAATCAGGGGTGATGGATATTGCGGATTAACAGCGGCAATCTTTGCATCTACCCTAATTCAGCCCTCCAATTCTAACAATCTCCGCAATCTTCTTCAGGAGCATCAAGGACCGAATGGTGAGATTGTTATGGGAATTGCAACCAGAGCTGATGGCTCAATTGATGATCAAAATAAGGCAACATTGTTAAATCTTTGTTTTGGCGTGGAAAATCCGCAAGAAGATCGATTAAGAAAAAAGGCAAGGGATTCGGCAATTAAATTAATCGACAACAAAGGTCATCAATATAATAAATCAAATGAAAATCTTTACCTTTTGTACGATGACATTATGGAGGTTATTAAGCATAATAATCGGCAAAATTATGTAAATATTGATACGACTGAATGTTTTAAAAGTTTTTCTTGGGGTCCACATCTCGAAAGAAAAATGAATTTTATAAACCATTTGAATTCAGTGGGGGACGCACAATTTACCGCTGATATAAGGGGTTTAGGAGGCCTCAGTTCAGAGACATTGCTTTCTAAGGACGAAAAAAAAGGACTGTTTGAGTATACGAATATTATATCATGCACAAATGTATTAACAAAATTTACCAATAGATTAAATCCTGGATTCCCACTAATTGATCCAAAAACTTTTTCTGCTTTTCATAAATTAATGGCAGAGGTAATTGAGGATAAAGATATCAATTTTAATCCTGAGAAAGTAAGAAATTTTAGCAGATTTCAGAATTCATTTGATGGCTATTTCAATACATATTTTTCACGAGATGAAAAATATAAAAAAGAATATGAATTACGAAAAAATCAAATAAATAAAAATCTTATAGAAAAATCACCTCAACTAATTCAAGATCGGAAAGAAGAATTTTTGAAATTGATGGAAGATGATGAGCTTAAAAAGAGTTTTCGAGGATTACGAGATAATTTTTATTCGAATCCGGTTAATCTAAGGGGTACTTTTAAAAATAAAATTGATAATTTAAGGAATTATTTTGCAAATCCAGATCCCTCTATTCTTATGCAGGGAGATGCAGAGCATGTGCGGAAGAAATCTGAATTATATGCAGTTACTGCTTTTCGCGCTAGGTGGGATAAAAGTTTTATTAAAGAAAATCTTCTCGATGTTAATAAATTTAGACCGGAGGGCAAATTCAAGGGTTGGGGTTTAGAAATTAAGTTTAATGAAAGAGACCAAATATTTATTGATGGCAAAGAGGTGGGGCAAATACTTAATAAGGATGGCAAAAATATTATTGAAGATATCCGCAAAGATTTTCCAAGTGATGCCGAATCATTTCAGCTCGGTGTCATAGATTTTTTTAGAAATACTGAATCAGCTCAATTGATTTATGCCAATTCAAAGATTCAACCATTTTTATTAGAAAAGAATAATAAAAAAACTTTAATAATTGATGATAATAGTCCAAAAGGTTTTAAAGTATTGGAATCTCACGACCAAGCGGATGTTGATAAATTAAACCCTCTTGAAAATAGAGTTCCTAATGGACCTAGTCCCGTATATATAGGGCCAACTCGTTACGCTCCACCGCCAGCTCCTCCGCCAGGACCTGGAGCCGAAGGACCGAAACCATCGGCACCAGAAATGTTGGCAGAAATTAAGAAGCATATAGATATAAGATTTGAATTGATTCAAGAAAAACTAAAAGATCCAAATGCAGTTATAGTAATTCCGGGTTCTTATGATAATTCTCAAGGTGGTTACAAACATAATCTTGGATCAGGACATGCGATAAACCAATGGCTGATAGAAGATGCAAATGGATATTCAGGGTCGGAATGTGAAAGATATATGAATGAAAAAATTAATGCATTAAAAAAAAGTTATTCAGAAGATCGAATTTTATTTGGAAATGTTGGCGTTAAATTATCTGAGGGTTTGCGAGGCGAATATTATTTACCGCAATATCCAATGCTTAGAAAATTTGAAGGTCCGTACCCAAATAAACCATTGGACTCACGACAAGTGATAATTGCCCAAGGAGAATTGGTAGCTAAGTATGCCTCTCTTTGTGCAAAATTAAAATTAACTCCAATAATAAATGGCAGGACAGATGATGTAAGAATTGCAGAATATAGGGAATTTTTATTTACAGGTGCAAATGCGCGCTTTAAAAATAAAGAATTTTATCATGTGTGGGGAGCGAATGTTGATAATTTTAATATCCAGCCAAATTCAGAAAAAATTAAGGGGGGTGGTCAAGCGGAGGGTTTTAGAGAGCAAAAGAATGGTATAATCGGAATCGTCACCACCCCAACTCTAATAGATAGCCGTCAAGATCTTTTGAAATTGAGTGAAGTTTGCAAAACTTATGGGCAAGCGCCATCGCAAAAGCCGGGGATGGTACCGGGGCGTCGAGAAGCTGGTAATTTAACTAGAGCTTTTGATGCCCTTGTTATGGGTGCTACCGATACCTTAGGTCTTTTAGCTGGTGGTTGATGTAAGAATAAATAATCTGGACAAAAGACCACGATTACAATTTTTATATTTGGAAACCAATTATTATTTTAAGAATTAGACCTATTCTCTTTAGCTTTATTAAATAACCTCATAAATCCTGATTGCGCGGATAAAATTAAATGTTAAAAATAACCAACTTATTTTTAACTTATTGAGATAATTATTTTTTAATTAGTTATGCTTCTAACTTTTTATTTGATAGCATAATTTTGCTTCAAATTTGCCATAATTTTCAAATCAATTTAAGAAGTACAATTATTCCAAGCGATAATTCCGCCTTCAAGATTATAAATTTCAAGATTAGGATTTTCTTCCAAAAGTTTAGCGCCAGCAGTTAAACTACGCTTTCCAGAGCGACAATGCAAAACCAATTTTTTATTTTTAAAATCGGGTAAAGAATTTATAGAAATTTCACCAAGTGGAATCAGATGTGCTTGATCAATTTTGCTTTCTTGATATTCCGCTAATTCGCGAACATCAATCAAAACTGCCTCGTCATTTTTGAGCCATTTTTTAAGGGTAGGGCAATCAATATTGGTAACTGACATAAATTTAAAATAAAATTAGTTAATATTTTTTAAAAAATCCAAAGCGATTTGTGCAACATTTTTTTGCGCTTCTTTTTTGGAATTTCCTTCGGCAAAAAATTCTTGCTTAAGGCCTTCAATCGTAAGCTTTGAGATAAAGATTGGCTGATGATCAAGTCCGCCTTTTTTTTCAGTAAAATATTGCGGTAATTTTTTAGAGTTGGCTTGAATTAATTCTTGTAATTCTGAAATACAATCTTGTGGAGGTAAAATATTTTTTTCAAGAAATTCTTGCCAAAAATTTAAAATAAATTTCTGAGCTTCGGCAAAATTGGCATCGAGATAAATTGCGCCAATTAAGGCCTCAAGAGCATTTTCAAGATTATTTTTATTTTCATTTCCACCAATTTTTTTTTCACCAAAACTTAGAATTAACATTTTTGGTAAATCGATTTTAGAAGCGATTTGCGCCAAAGTCGCTCCCGCAACCAAACTGGCGTGGCGCTTTGATAAATTGCCTTCATTTTCATTTGGGAATTTATTCATCAAATATTCGCCAATCACTAAAGACAAGACCTTGTCGCCTAAAAATTCTAATCTTTCATAATTAAAATTTTGTGAATTTTTAGTGTTTAAACTCGGATGAGTTAAAGCCATTTTTAATAAATTTTCATCGCGAAAATTATATAAAATTATTTTGTAAAATTCTTGAAAATTTTTCATTCGCTTAAGTTTTTACCAATTCTTTCGAAGCGAATGGTTTTTAGCCATTGCAAAATTTCAAAAATAGAATTGGGATTTGAAAAGAAAACAACCGAAGCCCGCCCGACTAAATTTTGCTCAGGAACATAGCCAACGAAATTTAAAAATCTGCTATCTTGCGAATCGTCGCGATTATCGCCCATCAAGAAGTAATGCCCCTCAGGAACTATATAAATTCCGGTGTTATCTTGCGGGGTCGTTCCTCGATTATAAGTGTTGATTTTTTTACCATTTGGTAAAATTTCGCTATATTTTTGAAAATTAATTTTTTTATTATTTTCTAGTTCGAAAGCTTCGCCATTAAAAGTTCTGACTACTTCTTGATCGTTGATAAACAAGGTTCCGTCGCGCATTTGAATGCGATCACCAGGTAAGCCAACGAGTCTTTTTACATAATTAATTGATGGTTGCGAAGGTAATCTAAAGACAGTGACATCGCCTCTTTGGGGCGCATTTTTAAAAATCCGTCCATCAAATAAATTTAGTCCAAGCGGAAAGGAATATCGGCTGTAGCCGTAAGTATATTTGTTAACAAAAATATAATCGCCGATTAATAAATTGGGATACATTGATGATGATGGAATGTGAAATGGCTCGAATAAAAAAGAGCGCAAAATCATTGCGCACAATAATGCCCATAAAAAAGTTTTGATGAATCCATCTTTTTTTGGAGGATTTTCATTTTCAATTTTTGACTCTATTTTTAATTCTTGCGCATCGATTTTTTTATTTTTTTGCGACATTTTAATTTTTATTAATGATTAAATTTTTACCATCCATTTCTTGCGGAATTGCAATTTTGAAAAGATTTAGAATTGAAGGCGCAATATCGTTAAGAGCGCCATTTTCTAGAGTGTAATTATAATGATTTGGTGTAATTAAAATGAATGGCACAGGATTTGTAGTGTGCGAAGTGTGTGGATGATTTTCTGCATCAAGCATGCATTCAATATTGCCGTGATCCGCAGAAATTAGCATCGCACCATTTTTTTCAATAATAATTTTTTCAAGAATTCCGAGTTGCTCATCAATGGCTTCGCAAGCTTTAATTGAAGGCTCAAGCATTCCAGAATGACCAACCATATCAGGATTAGCATAGTTGGCGACGATGAAATCAAATTTATTTGAAGTGATGGCATCGACTAATTTTTTACCGACTTCGTGCGACGACATTTCGGGTTTTAAATCGTAAGTGGCGACCATTGGTGATTGCACCAGAATTCTTTCTTCGCCTACAAATTCTTGTTCGCGTCCGCATGAGAAAAAGAAAGTTACATGAGCATATTTTTCAGTTTCGGCAATGCGTAATTGAGTTAAATTATGCGTCGATAAAATTTCTGGCAAAGAATTTTTTATTTTTTGATGAGGAAATAAAATTTTATAAAAATTATTAAGATCTTTCGAATATTCTGTAAGCGCTAAAGCTTGTGAAAATTTGCGTAAATCAAAAAGTTTTTGCGAAATTTGACGAGCACGATCGGCACGAAAATTAGTAAAAATTAAACCATCTCCGTCGCTTATCCCCGTAAAGCCTTCAATAATAAAGGGCTTAACAAATTCATCGGTAATATTTTGCGAATAATTATGCTCAATGCCCACAAAAGCATCGGCAAATTTTTCGCCTTTGGCAAATATTATGGCATCGGTTGCCAGTTCAATTCTATCCCATTTATTATCGCGATCCATGCCATAATAACGACCGCCAATTGTGGCAAATTTAACTTTTTTATCGAGATTTTTTTGGGCTAATGAAAAATATTCAATCGCGCTTTTTTGGGCAACATCGCGACCATCTAAAAAGGCGTGAATAAAGACTTCAATGTTATTTTTTGCCAGCAAATTTGCTAAAAAAATAATGTGATTAAAATGCGAATGAACTCCGCCATCAGAAAATAATCCGAGTAAATGACAAGGTTTATTATTTTCTTTTAAATTGTTAATGAGATTAAGTAAATCGTGGTTTTGGGCGAGTGAGCCATCGATAATGGCTTTGTTAATTTTGGGTAAATCTTGGTAAATTATTCGACCCGCGCCAATCGTGCTGTGGCCAACTTCGGAATTACCCATTTGTCCTTCGGGCAAGCCGACATCAAGGCCGGAAGTTTTTAATTGTGAATGAGGATAAGTTTTTAAAAATCTTTGATAATTGGGCATCTTGGCTTGGGCGATAGCATTGAATTTGTTGCTTTCATCGCCAATTCCAAAGCCATCTAAAATGCATAATAAAACTGGTTTCATCTTGTGTAATTTTGGTTTTTAAAAATTGTAATAAAACTATAAAGTAATTTGCTTGCGCTTAAATTATAATCTTTAAAAACCTAAAATGATATAATTTTTTATTTCTTTTTTGCCCTAGAAACTAGTGATTGGCTACCACCAGATTTTTGTTGAAACATTTGTAAAACTTTTTCAGCATCTTCAAATGGTACGGCAAAAAATGAAAAACTTTCGAGAACTTTAACATCATCAATATGACGCTGACTAACGCCTGTAGTTTTTTCAATGAATTCGACTAATTTGCGTGGATCCATATTGTCGTTGCGACCCTTGGCAATAAAGAGGCGCGCTGTTCCTTTGCGATCAACATAACCACGCTTTTCTTGGTCACCAATTGGGCGATAACCCGAAATTCCACGGTCGTCATAATAAAAATCTTTGTTCTTTTTATAAGAGCCAGTATCGTGAATTTCATTGTAGCTTTTTTCGCTTAACTCATCTTTGAAAGCAACTTTAAGAAGCGCTGATAAAGCGGTTATAGCATCAGGATTTTCTTTTAAAATTTCTTCGGCAATTGTATCTAAATCTTTCGATCCGCCCGCTTTAATAATTTCAGAAATTGCACCTTTAATTCTTTGCTTTTTACTTTCAATAACATCGGCGACATTAGGCACTTTTTGTTTAGTAATTGTAGCGTTGGCGATTCTTTGAATTGAAGTAAGTTTGCGATATTCCGAAGGTGTAATTAGTGTAATTGCGATACCGCTTTTGCCGGCGCGACCAGTACGACCAATACGGTGAACATAACTTTCAGGATCTTGTGGAAGAGAATAATTGATAACATGCGTTAGATTATCGACATCAATACCACGAGCCGCAACATCGGTTGCCACCAAAGTAGTAATTTGTTTGCTACGAAATTTTTGCAAAACTTTTTCTCTTTGACCTTGTGATAAATCGCCGTGAATTGCTTCAGATCTGCATCCGCGATTAGCAAGTTTGTGGGATATTTCATCGGCATCAATTTTAGTGCGACAAAAAACCATTCCATAAAAACTATCTTCAACATCGATAATACGAAATAAAGCTTCAAATTTATCAGATTGCGAAACTTCAAAATACATTTGTTGAATATTAGCGCGACTAATTTTATCGCTCATTGCTGAAATGATTTCGTAATCATTCATGTATTGTTTTGCCAAGCGCTCGATATGACTAGGCATTGTAGCAGAAAATAAAATGGTACGACGAGTTTTTGGTGAAGATTTTAAAATGGTTTCGATATCTTCAACAAATCCCATATTTAACATTTCATCGGCTTCATCGAGAACTATGAAAGAAATTTTTGAAATATCAAGAGTCTTGCGATCTAAGTGATCAAGAATTCTACCTGGAGTGCCAACAACAATGTCAACTCCTCTTTGTAAGCGTCCAATTTGGCGATCGATTGGTTGACCACCGTAAACCGCAACGATTTGGGTTTTTTGATTTTCAGCAAATGAACATAACTCTTCAGTAACTTGGATCGCAAGTTCACGAGTTGGAACTAAAATTAAAGCTTGAACTTTTTTTGATTGAGAAACGATACTTTCAATGATTGGAATTCCGAAAGCTGCGGTTTTGCCGGTTCCAGTTTGGGCTTTACCAATTAAATCTTTGGTGTTTTTTAGCAAGAATGGAATAGTTTGTGCTTGAATGGCGGTTGGCTCTTCGAAGCCTTTTTTACGAAGAGATTCGAGCATGATTTCCGAAAGACCTAAATCGCGGAATTTATCTAAATTTGGCATATATGATTTGTTATGATTTGTGTAATTTTTATTTATAAAAAATAATTATTTTAAATCTTACTAAAATAAAGTTTACATGTAAAGACTTAATTACTTAACACTACAACCAAGTGATTTTAATTAAATTTAGTAATGCAAATTTAGCGTATTCACAACAAGTTTTTATTTTCGAGTGATGCTTTTATTATTGAAAATGATATTATTTAACATTACAGCCAATTGCTTCGGAGATATTTTTAAAGCCATCTTTTTTTAAATTTGCACTAAGTTGTTTTTTAATATCTTCGACTAATGCGAAGCCTTGGTAAATAAAGGCTGAATATATTTGAACTAAAGATGCGCCATTTTTTATTTTAGTGTAAGCATCTTGTGCAGAAGAGATACCGCCAACGCCAATCAATGGAATTTTGCCATCGGTTAAGCGATAAAAATTGCGCAAAACTTCATTAGATTTTTCAAAAAGTGGCTTGCCACTTAGCCCACCACTTTCAACGGATTTAGAATTTTTTAAATTAAAATTTCTCTCGATTGTGGTATTGCTAATTATGATGCCGTCGATGGCATTATCCATAACAATTTTGGCAATATTTTTTTGTTGTTCTAATTCTAAATCGGGAGCAATTTTTAATAAAATTGGGGTATTTTTATGTGAAATTTTTTGTAAATTATTTTTACATTGTGAAATTTTTTGCAAAAAATCATTGAGTAAACTTTCATCTTGAAGGTCGCGTAAATTTCTTGTATTGGGCGATGAGATGTTGATAGTAATGTAATCAGCATGATCATAAAACTTTTCAAGAAGTAAAATATAGTCCGCAGAAGCATCGATAGTATCTTTATTTTTTCCAATATTAACACCAATTATTTGTGATGAATTTTTGTTAATTTTTGATAAATTATTATAAAAATAATCAGCTCCTAAATTATTAAATCCTAGGCGATTAATTAGGGCTTGATCTTCAATTAAACGAAAAATTCGTGGTTGTTCATTGCCAGTTTGAGCGATTGGTGTTGTAGTTCCCGCTTCAACAAATCCAAAACCAAAATTAAAAAGAGGCATAATAATTTCGGCATTTTTGTCGAAGCCGGCGGACATTCCAACCGGATTTAGAAAATTTAAATTCCACAATGAGTTATTTAAATTTTCATAATCTTTGGGCAAGCTTAAAAGCGAAGAAAATTTTGGCAAAAACTTTAAATAATTGAGCGCTAAATTATGAGCTTTTTCAGGTTCAATTTTAAAAATTAAGGGACGAAAAAATTGATAAATATTCACGTTAAATTCTGGTTAGTTTTTTTATTGGAAAGAATTAGTAAGGCAGTTAGGGACGCAACAATAATCAGGATTATGTCGGAAGTCCTTTTTAAAATAATATTATCGGCAAGTTTATCTTTAAGTTTGGCGCGTTTTTTTTCATTTTTTTCTAAAGCAACCGAAACTATGTCGGAATTATTGTCATTAAATTTTTTTCCTAAATAAAATTTTTTAACCGCGATATGAACGGGATGAGACGGTAAAATTAAAGGATTTACCAATAAATCATTTTTACGATCGAGTTTTTTTTGTTGGATTATCGAACTGATTTCAGGCATGCTTATCGAGATAAGTAAAATGCAAATAGTGGTTGCGAGTATTGTGATGCCAATCGGTCCATGAAATTTAATAAGATTTTTTTTAGTAGGAGCGCTTTCATCATCTTGTAAATCGATTAGAAAAGATTTGTTATTAGAAATTAAAAATAAAATGACCATCGAGTAAATACTAATTACCAAAACCATTTCCTTGAAATTAGCAAAATGCTCGAGGTAGATATTGAAAAGAAATATGATTGTTAAATGCGATGAGATTATTGCAATTACTCGTGTCGTGCGGGTTTTTATAAAGAATAAAATTGCCAGACTTATAATTACAAAAATTAAAATTGTAAAAAAATTTTCAAACGACATTAATCGCGTAAGAGTTCGTTAATCGAAGTTTTAGAGCGGGTTTTCTCATCAACTTTTTTAACAATAACTGCACAATAAAGCGATAAAGCATTGGCGCTTTTTGATGAAGTTGCAATATTGCCGGGAACTACAACTGAATAGGCGGGAACGCGACCGTAAAAAATTTCGCCAGTTTCGCGATCAATAATTTTGGTAGAGCTTCCGATGTAAACTCCCATTGAAATCACTGAGCCGGTTTCGACGATAACGCCTTCGGCAATTTCGCTTCTTGCTCCGATGAAGCAATTATCTTCGATGATAACTGGATTGGCTTGAAGAGGCTCAAGAACGCCTCCAATTCCAGCTCCGCCAGATATGTGGCAATTTTTACCAATTTGTGCACAAGAACCAACCGTTGCCCAAGTGTCAACCATCGTACCCTCATCAACAAAGGCTCCAAGATTTACAAAAGATGGCATTAAAACTACATTTTTGGCAATGAAAGCTGAGTGGCGAACGACCGCTCCATTAAGAGCGCGAAAGCCAGCTTTGCGGAAATCATCTTCTTTCCAATTGGCAAATTTAAGAGCGATTTTATCAAAAAATTTAACCGAGTCACCACTTGATTTATCTAGATCGCTAAGGTAATTATCATTTAAACGAAAAGATAATAAAATGGCTTTTTTTAACCATTGATTTACATGCCAAGAATTATTTATTTTCTCGCAAATTCTTAATTTTCCGCAATCAAGATTGATCATTATTTCATTAACGGCATCGCGAATTTCTCCGCTAGTTTGAAAATTTATTTCAGTGCGTTTTTCAAAAGCATTTTCAATGATTTGTTCAAGATTTTTCATAATTAATTATTCCATTGAATTGAATCATAAGATGAACATTTTTCGCAAGCGGCTGACCACTTTGAAGATGAATGCCCGCAATTATTGCAAATGTAATTACTATTTTTTGGAAGCGTTTTTGAGATTGATAAATTTTTTAAAAATTCATCATTATTGCCCAAATGCTTTTCAGTATAAGCTAGAAGCCTATAAAGGCTTTGAGTTTTTTCATTCACAAGCGCTAAATTTAAAAATTCCTTAGCAACTTGAAATGCGCTGGCGCGGTATGCTACTACAGCGATGGCAATATTTCCGATGGTAGAATCAGAGTTTAATATAGCTAATTTTTTTACGGCATAAATACGCTTTTTTAACGAAGCTTTGCGATAAAGTGAATCGTAAATTTCAACTAAAATAATGTACGGATTCTCTTTCCATAAATTTTTAATAATCGAAATAGCTTTAAATTTAAAACCAAGTTTTATCCAAGATTTTATTAAAATTTCATTGGCAGGTAAAAATTGATTATCGCTTGAGAGAGCCATTTTACAATATTTTATAGCACGAAAATATTTTTTATTTTTTAAAGCCTCGTGAGCCAAGGAGGTGTTCAGTATAACAAGATCGCGTTTTTGTAGTTCTTCCTTGAATTTATCGGCGCCAAATTCATTTATTAAAGATTTTATTGATTGCCAATTGCCATTCTTTTTGTAAAGCTTCAGGAGTTCTTGGGCGGTTTTAATGCTGTCTTTTTTTAGAACTAAAATTTGTTTAGCAAGTTCTATCGCTTTTGCATCTTCATTATTATTAATGGCTATTTTTAATTTGGATTTGAGAAGAAGAATTTTGGCGTGTGGATTTTTATCATATTGCGCAAAATATTTTTGAGAAACATCAAAATCATTATTTTCGAGGGCGAATTTTGCTTCAAAGAAATTATTTAAATTCTTGTATTTAATTTGTTTAGAAAAATCTTTGTGAATTTTTTTAGCGCTTTCATAATCATCAACTTCAATTGCAAGAAGTAATCTTGATAATGTTTCAAAGCCTTTATGATGATTTGATATTATTTTTTCAAGTTTTCTGGTGTAGCTTTTTTTGAATAATAGTTTTAGTAATTGTGGAAATTTTATCGACAATAAGCGTGTTAAAATATATGAAATTAGAGCGATGGAAACTAAGAAAAATGCGAATATTAATGTGGCGGTTAGAATGTCGGTTTGAATTTCATATCCAAGCCAATTTAAAATGAGAGAGCCGTTGTTTTCAATAATCCATACAATGCTGGTGGTGATAGTGAAAACTAGAAAAATATACCATAATATTGTGAACATAATTTCAAAATCTAAGTTAAGCTTTTTAAATATTTAATTATTTCTTTATCGGCGCTTTGAATTTCAATTGCGATACTAAGTTCTTCAAGAAATTTTTGAATAATTGGGAAGTAAGCTTTGTCGAGAGAAAGACTTTTATTTAAAGCTTCTTGGTAATTTTTTTGTGATAACGCTAATTCGATTTGATTTATAACGCCTTCAAGTCGATCTGGATTAAGGTTTTTTACTTTGCGGATCACGACTAATTTTTTAAAATTATGACGAAGTTTTTCAAATAAACTGGCTTTTTTTTCGTTATAATTTTCATTTATAATTAGTTGATTGGTTACTGATTTGAAAGACTCCATCAACTTTTTCTGAGTTGAAAATAATACATAACCTTCTTTGATTACAACAAATTTATTTTGTAAAAATTCATCACTTACAGAAAGTAAATCATAACCTTCAATTTCGGATTTGCACTCTTCGCCATTAAATAATTTTTCGCGCAATTCAACATAATTTACGATTAGTTTGTTAAGTTTTTCTCGGCTTTTTAATTTAATAAAATCGCCTTTAAAATTACGCAGTTGATTATTAATATCTTCGATTTGAACCTGGTTTTTAATTAAAAGTTGATAAACAAATTCCGCACCTTTTTCTTTGATTTCGCTAATGTTTAAATCATGAACGGTGGTTTCATTTTCTAGGCCAGTTCTATATTCGTCGGAAATATCAAGAATTGAATCTTCTTTTGAATCTTTATCAATAATAGCAATCGGTTTTTTGGCAACAACACCCTCTTTGTTTTGCAAGTTTTTGTAAATTATCAGGCAAGCAAAAGTTAAAAGGAAAACAAAAAAGGATTTTAATAAAAAATAACTCTTTTTTTTTGCCTTGTGCGGAGTTGAATTCTCCGCTTCAATTTTAATTTCTTTATTATTTTGTGTCATAAAATTTATTTAAAACAGGATTTTTATGAAAAATTTGAGTTTTTTTGAATCCAATTTTTTGAGCTTTTTTTGCAATTTTATTGCTTAAGCACATTATACTTGGACAATTAAAATATTCAACAAGATTATGCTTCATACACATTTTATTAAAAATTTCCAGCGAATTTTGTGAAAAAATTAAAATCTCATCAAATTTATTTTTCTTATTAAAAGAAATTAACTTTTTCGAAAATTTCTTAATTTCACAAGTTTTATAAATCTCAAAATTTTTAATTTCAAAACCTTTTTTTTGGAGCTTATTTTTAAAATCAAAACTAATTTTTTCGCCATGAAAATAATGGATTTCCTGAGGCTCAAGATTTTTAATTATTATTTTATAAAGCTCTACTCCCGATGATTTTTTTGGGTAAAAAATATTTTTATATCCGAGTGTTTTTATTTTAGTAGCGGTACTTAATCCAACTGTATAAATAGGAGTTTCTTTTGGTATTTTAAGTTTTTGTAAAATATAAATTGCGTTGGCGCTAGAAATTAAAATATTAGAAATTTGCGGAACTTCATTTTTTATTAAATCAATGGCTAGTAAATTTTTTTTAATTGAAAAAAGTGGTTCAATAAAAACTTTAAATCCTAAGTCCTCAAAAGTGGCTTTGAGTTTTTTAGAGCGATTTTGGGATCGAGTGATTAAGATATTTTTCATTAATTGATTGCCAAGTTAAAAATCAATTTGTAAAATGGTTAAGATTATAAGTATTACCAATTAAAATTCAAAATCAAATGAATATTCACGAATATCAAGCAAAGGCATTGCTAAAACAATTTAATGTTGCGGTTCCAGAAGGTCATCCAGCTTTTTCAGTTCCTGAAGCAGTTGAAGCTGCGAAACAACTAGAGTCCGCAGGTCATAAAGTTTATGTGGTTAAAGCACAAATTCATGCTGGCGGTCGCGGTAAAGCGGGTGGTGTGAAGGTTGTTAAATCAATTGAAGAGGTAAAAGAAAAAGCTTCTCAAATTCTTGGTAAAGTTTTGGTTACTCCTCAAACTGGCCCAGAAGGTAAGCAGGTTAAAAGACTTTATATCGAAGCTGGTTCAAATATTAAAAAAGAATATTATCTTTCAGCAGTTGTTGATCGCAAAACTAAAACAATAGTTTTCATGGCTTCAACTGAAGGTGGTGTTGAAATCGAAGAAGTTGCTGTCGATCATCCAGAAAAAATTATTTCTGTTAGCATCGACCCGGCTTCAGGAATGCAATCTTGTCATGCTCGCAAACTTGGTTATGGAATAGGTCTAAAAGGCGAAACTTTGAAAAAATTTTCAAAATTAGTTTTTTCGCTTTACGATGCTTTCGTTGCAAAAGATGCTTCACAAATTGAAATCAATCCTTTGGTTGAAACTGTTGAGGGCGATATTATTGCTCTTGATGCTAAAATTAATTTTGATGACAATGCTTTGCATCGTCATGATGATATCAAATCTCTACGCGATCTTGACGAAGAAGAAGCTCTTGAAATTGAAGCTTCAAAATATGATTTGAGCTACATTAAAATGGATGGTCAAATTGGTTGCATGGTTAATGGCGCTGGTCTGGCTATGGCTACAATGGATATCATTAAACTTTTCGGTTCTTCGCCAGCTAACTTCCTCGATGTGGGCGGTGGCGCTACTCGTGAAAAAGTTACGGCGGCCTTTAAAATTATTTTATCCGATAGTAATGTAAAAGGAATTTTAGTTAATATTTTTGGTGGAATTATGCGTTGCGATATTATTGCTAACGGCATTATTGAAGCTGCCAAAGAAGTTAGTTTGAGTGTGCCTTTAGTAGTTCGTCTTGAAGGAACGAATGTTGATTTGGGTAAAGAAATTCTTGCGAAATCGGGTTTGGCAATTATTGCGGCCAATGATTTAGGTGACGCTGCTCAAAAAATTGTAAAAGCTGTTAAAGAATATACTTCACAAAGCTAAATTACGATTAACAATTTTAAATTTTCTTAAATTAATAAAATAAAAAATGTCAGTTCTAATTAATAAAAATACAAAAGTTATTTGCCAAGGATTTACGGGTTCGCAAGGCACTTTTCATTCCGAACAAGCAATTGCTTACGGAACAAAAATGGTTGGCGGAGTTACTCCGGGAAAGGGTGGTACCAAACATCTTGAATTGCCGGTTTTTGATACCGTGTTTGACGCGCGTAAAAAAACTGATTGCAACGCTTCCGTAATTTATGTTCCACCGCCATTCGCAGCGGACGCTATCATTGAGGCAATTGATGCTGAAATTGAATTAATCGTGTGCATAACTGAAGGAATTCCTGTGCTTGACATGGTTAAAGTTAGAAAAGCTTTAAAGGGTTCAAAATCTCGCTTAATCGGTCCAAACTGCCCCGGAGTTATTACTCCAGATGAGTGTAAAATTGGTATCATGCCAGGACATATTCACAAGCGTGGTAAAATCGGAATCGTTTCTCGTTCAGGAACTTTAACTTATGAAGCTGTTCATCAAACCACTAGAGCTGGGCTTGGTCAAACGACTTGTATCGGTATTGGTGGTGATCCAGTTAATGGCACGAATTTTATCGATTGTCTTGATTTATTTTTATCGGACGAAGAAACTCAGGCCATGATTATGATTGGCGAAATTGGTGGTACCGATGAAGAAGAGGCGGCAGAATTCTTGCGTCTTGAAGCGAGAAAAGGTCGCAAAAAACCAATGGTTGGCTTTATCGCTGGCAGAACTGCTCCTCCGGGACGCAGAATGGGTCACGCTGGTGCAATTATTTCTGGTGGAAAGGGCGGAGCCGAAGAAAAAATCGAAGCCATGAAATCAGCAGGAATAGCTGTGGCTGAAAGCCCGGCATTACTTGGCGAAACTATGTTAAACTTGTTAAAGAAATAAATTATTTTTCTTAACAAATTATATAAATGGTTATAAATATTTAACCAAAGTTATTGTAAAATTTATTTTTGAATTTTCTTATATAGTTTTATATAAAAATTAATTTAAAAATAAGTTTTGCATAAATTCTTTAAAAAGTTATTTTCATATAGCTTTTTTTAATAACCAAATTTTAGAATTTTATTTTTTGTAAATTTGTTAAAATATTTTTAAAGAAAAATTACAATTTCATTTTTGATGGTTATAAAAATAAGCAATAAAAACTATTAAATCTATTCAATCACAATCAACAAAAACTACTTTAGGAGAAATTATGACAAGTATCGACCGCAAAAAAGCCCTCGAATCCGCTTTATCACAAATTGATAAACAATTTGGAAAGGGTTCGGCAATGAAATATGGTGATCGTCCACAACTTGATATCGAAGTTATTCCAAGCGGTTCGCTTGCACTCGATGTCGCTCTTGGTGTTGGTGGCTATCCACGTGGCAGAATAATTGAAATTTATGGTCCAGAAAGTTCTGGAAAAACTACTTTAACTCTTCATGCGATTGCTGAAGCTCAAAAAGCAGGATTATCTTGTGCCTTCGTTGATGCTGAACACGCATTCGACCCCGCTTACGCCAAAAATTTACATATCAATCTTGATGATTTGATTATTTCTCAACCTGATAATGGCGAAGCTGCGCTTGAAATCACCGATACTTTGGTGCGTTCTGGAGCGGTTGATTTAATCGTTATCGATTCAGTGGCGGCTTTAGTTCCGCAAGTTGAGCTTGAAGCTGGCATGGCTGATAATCAAATGGGTTTGCAAGCTCGTTTGATGAGTAAAGCTTTGCGTAAACTTACCTCGACTGTTTCTAAAAGCAATTCAACGGTAATTTTCATTAACCAAATTCGTATGAAAATTGGCGTGATGTTTGGTAATCCTGAAACTACTACGGGCGGTAATGCTCTAAAATTTTACGCTTCGGTGCGCCTTGATATTCGTCGTGGCAATGCCATTAAAGATCAAGAAGAAGTTTTAGGCAACGAAACCAAAGTTAAAGTCGTAAAAAACAAAGTTGCGCCACCATTTAAAACCGCGGAATTTGAAATAATTTACGGCGAAGGCGTTTCAAGAATTGGCGAAATTATTGATTTGGGAGTGAAGTTTGAAATTCTTGAAAAATCTGGATCTTGGTATGCTTTTAAAGGCGCTAAAATCGGACAAGGAAAAGAAAATACCAAAGCATATTTTAAAGAAAATCCAAAAATTGCCGCAGAGGTTGAAGATTTAGTCCGTGCCAAACTCGGAGTTAGTAAATCAACAAAAAAATCTGTAAAAGACGAAGAGAGAGACGCTAAAATGGTTAGTACTGAAAAAAAGCGTAGCAAATCTGCAGAATAATTTGTAAATAAGTTAAATTTTTTTCAACAAATTTTAGCTTATTAATTTTTTTTAAAAGAAGCTTAAAAAAATTAAATTATTCAATTTGAGCCTTGAAATATCGTTGATCAAGCGCACTAAATTATTTTTTATATTTAGTGCGCTTGAATCGGCAAGCTCCAAAAAAACCTGGAGATTTATATTATAAATTTTTACAAATAACTATTAATAAATTCCCATGCCAACTGATTATGAACCACCTATCCTTCTTCGTTACAGTCCTCTTTATAATAAATTAGAACTACAACGTCTTTATAATAAATTAGAACTACAAAGTCAATCAAATCAGCAAGAAGGTTTACCATTATTTTTTGTTTTAAAGGATAATATAAGTACGAAAGATGCAATTGAAACAATTAAAATTTTTGATTTTGAAAAAAAATTTTTAGAAGAACAAATTATTTTTCTTGAAAATACTTCTGGCAATCATTGGGATGTCTATGAAAAAAATAAAGGCGATTATAATTTAAATACCATTAATTTGGCGAAAGAGTTGGATACAATACCTTATCACACATTTTTTACAGCACTTGAAAAATTTCAAGATACTAGAGAGAATGAATTTCAAACAATTTCAACAGAAAGCAATTGGTCTAAATATGTTAATTGTAATCGTCATTTAAAGCGGTGTTTTGAAAATAATAAAACACGCGAATTCCATGTCAGAACTCTTTTTTGTAATTATTTAAGCGAAAACCTTCTGGAGAAAAAAAGTCTAGCGACCCTTGATTTGGATGATTTAATTCTTAATAGTTTTGGTAACGGTTTTAATGAATTAAAATTTAATAAAACTGATAAATTTGATTTTAAATATTTATTTCCAGTTGATGAGACCGATTTAAATAAAGTAAAAACTTTTTATTGTGATGGAGAATATGGGGGAGAGCAAATGATTACTAAGGTTGTTAAAATATTGGATAAATATTTTGAAGACTTAGAGAAGGAAAAAAATATTCAAGAAAAAGATATGAAAACATTTATTATTGTTGAGAAAGCAATTGATCAAATCATTCAAGTACAATTAAATTCTAAAGTTGAAGCAGGTAAAGATAATAAAGATAATGCAACATTTATAGGAAATTCTGATTCCAGTTTTGAAGAGGAGGATTATACTCGGATAGGGGAATTTAAGGAAAAATGTTTAAACTTTAGAGAGAAATATCGTAGTAGCTTAGAAAATATAAGGTCGCGTAGTCAAAATGATGGAATAAATAAGGATGGGATTTTAAAACCAGTTGAAGATTTTTTTGGAGCAGTTGAAGGTATTTTTCAAAATTTATTGGGCAATTCCAGCGATAAAGCTAGAAAAAATGATTTATCAAGCGAGGGCGCTAAAATACAAAAAATTAAAGAACAAATACATGAAGACAATAATAAAAAGCCTTCAAATATTTTAGGCGGAATTATCGATGCAATTGCCGTTTTTTGCGGAAGTCAAAAGGAAAAAGAAGAAGGAAAAGGGGGAAGTCGATAGTTAATTTATTTGTATAACATTTTAAATTCAAAATTATCATTTTAAAAAAATTCATAGAGAGTCGATCTAAATCAATGGCGGGATTTTTATTCCAAAAATATTTTTGTTATAATTTATCTTGACGAAATGATTATTATT
>Ga0209596_1000121_pt1 | contig 68269 bp, 67 predicted proteins | sample M_130807_MF_Meta_FD_187314 | JGI IMG/M metagenome (GOLD analysis project Ga0209596, IMG submission 187314) | Freshwater microbial communities from Lake Montjoie, Canada to study carbon cycling - M_130807_MF_MetaG (SPAdes) (version 2) | ecosystem: Environmental > Aquatic > Freshwater > Lake...
ACCAACGCCTGCAAAAGAAGATGTGAGTAAAGCAATTATTTCGTCAGAACCCGCTCCACAAACGATTTGATTTGGATTAATATTATTATTTTTTTGAGCAATTTTTTCGCGCAATAACTTTGCTGAGCCATCGGCGTAACGAAAAACATCCTTAGCATGTTCAATATAAGCAATTAAAGCCTTGGGACTAGCTCCAAGAGCATTTTCATTTGATGATAATTTAATGACTTTTTTATCACCAACTTTTGATTTTCCGGGGATATAATTTTCAATTTCTAAAAGATATTTATGAGCTTGAGGTTGCATATTTATTGACGACGAATAATTTTTAAAACTAATTCCACATTTTCAATTGGCGTTTGTGGTAAAATTCCATGACCTAAATTAAATATAAAAGGTTTGTCGTTAAAAGTATCTAAAATATTTCTAACTTCTTTTTCTATTTCTTTTTTATTACCAAAAGCTAACAAAAAATTATCGAGATTACCTTGAATTGTTTTATTTAAATCTTGTTGTAAATGTTTTTTTGCCCAATTTTTTTCAAGATTTTGATCAATCGCCAATCCATGACAATCAACCTCTTTGGCAAATTGTTGATAATTAACTCCGATTGATTTTGGGAAATAAATAACTGGAATTTCCGGATGATTTTCTTTTAAATGATTAACAATTTTTTTTGCTGGTTCAATTATCCATTTTTGAATTTGAGATGGTGGTAAAACTCCGGCCCAAGAATCAAAAATCTTTATAATATCAGCTCCAGCCTTGATTTGAGAAGTTAAATATATTTTTAAACTTTCGGTTAAAATTTCAATAAGTTCTGCAAATAATTCTTCATGTTTCAAAGCTACTTCGCGCACTTTGTCAAAATTTTTTGAACCACCTCCTTCAATCATATAACATGCTAAAGTCCAAGGAGCACCACAAAAACCAATTAATGCCTTATCATTAGAAAGTTTTGATCTTGTAAGCGTAATGGCTTCATAAACACTTGCTAAATGATTGTTTATATTTGAAGTTTTTAAGTTTTTTAAATCTTTTTCTAAATCAAATTTCGCTAATTTCGGTCCGTGATTTTTAATAAAATCAACTTTAATACCTAAAGCGTCAGGAATAACTAAAATGTCTGAAAAAATTATCGCTGAATCAAATTCAAAACGCTTAATTGGTTGCAAAGTGACTTCACAAGCTAGCTTTGGATTGTAACATAAATCTAAAAAATTATCGATTTGTGAACGAGTTTTCATATATTCTGGAAGATATCTTCCAGCTTGACGCATAATCCAAATTGGTGGAATATCATAATGTTGTTTTTTATTTAAAACATTAATTATTTTTTTCATTATTTTAGTAGTTATAATTAGGGCTGTTAATATGTTAATTAAAAGTTATTCACAATTATATTAACATTTAAAATTATTGTAAATAGTGGTTTAAATAAGGTTATTAACATTCTAATTTTAAAAAAATTACAGTTATTAACAATAATAATCTTGTTAAAAAAATGTTAATAAAAATAATAACTTTTTTAGTCTCAAGATTTTTGTTAAAAAAGTCAAATATATCAACAATTTATTAACAAAGTTATTAACATCAATTCTAATTTTAAATGATGCGACCGAATTTCTCAGGACTCGTCTTTGCGCACCTAGATTTACTAGGTTTACGCAGACTCGCCTTCAAATTCAATCGCCTGATTTAAAATTAAAAATGGTACGACCGAATTTTTCAGGACTTGTCTTTTTAGTGCCAAGATTTACTAGGTTTACGCAGACTCGCCTTCAAATTCAATCGCCTGATTTAAAATTAAAAATGGTGTGTAACAAAATTTCTATTTAAAAATGAAAGATAAAATAATAAGCAAACTTCAAGAAAATTTTAATCCAGATCTTTTGGAGGTGATAAATAATTCACATTTACACGGTAATCATTTTAAAGCGGATAATCCCCAGCATCATAATCAAACTCATTTTTTAATCAAAATATCTTCTAAGAAGTTTGAAAATTTAAATAAGATCGAGAGGCATCGTAAAATAAATGAAGTTCTGAAAGAAGAGTTTAAGAACGGCCTGCATGCCTTAGAAATAAAGATAATAAACCTCTAATCTAGTTTTAAATCTAGATTAGAAATTATATTTATATTAAGTCCTTTTTTCTTTGTTCGGTAAAATAGAAATTTCCTTTTTCTTTTCACGCTCTTCAATTTCTTTGTCAGATAAAAGAGTGGTTTTTAGAGGTTTATTGTGAAGAATACAATCTTTGCTAACCGTCATAGATTTAATGTTTTTCTGTGAAGGAATTCTAAACATTGCATCAAGAAGCGCGCCTTCAACAATAGCTCTCAAGCCACGAGCGCCCGTTTTGCGATTAATGGCTTTTTTAGAAATTGCATTCAAGGCTTCATCTTCAAAAATAAGCTCAACTCTATCGAGATTGAAAAGTTTTTGATATTGTTTAGTTATTGAGTTTTTTGGTTCAATAAGAATTTGTTTTAAATCTTCTTCGGTTAAACCATCAAGCGGAGATATGATTGGCAAGCGTCCAACGATTTCAGGAATTAATCCAAATTTTATTAAATCATCAGGCTCAACATCTTTAAAAATGTCTTTGCGAGTCGTATCATCTTTATCTCTAACATCAGCGCCAAAGCCAATTGAAGAGCCAACTCCACGCTTAGAGACAATTTTTTCTAAACCAGAAAATGCACCAGCACAAATAAATAAAATATTTTTGGTATCAATTTGAACATATTCTTGTTGAGAAGATTTGCGTCCAGGTTGAGTTGGGACCGAAGCGACGGCGCCCTCAATTATTTTTAACAAACCTTGTTGAACGCCTTCTCCAGAAATATCGCGACGAGAATTGTCTTCAACTTTGCGGGCAATTTTATCGATTTCATCAATATAAACGATACCTCTTTGGGCTTTTTCAATATCGTAATTAGCGACTTGAAGAAGACGAGAAATAATATTTTCGACATCGTCGCCGACATAACCAGCCTCGGTTAAAGAAGTGGCGTCAGCCATTGTAAATGGCACATCAAGGATTCGCGCTAAAGTTTGAGCCAAAAGGGTTTTTCCACATCCGGTTGGTCCAATCATTAAAATATTTGATTTAGAAATTTCAACGGAATCAGAGCCCACAGAAACGCTATCAATCCTTTTATAATGATTATAAACGGCAACGGAAAGAACTTTTTTTGCATAATCTTGACCAACCACATATTCGTCAAGAATTTTTATAATTTCTTTTGGAGTTGATTTTTCACCATTGGTTTTGTGCAGAGGCGATTTTTTGCCTTCTTGTTTTAAAATATCCATGCCAAGTTCAACGCATTCATTACAAATGAAGGCGGTTGGGCCGGCAATTAATTTTTTAACTTCATGTTGAGATTTACCACAAAATGAACAATGTAATTCTTTTTCGTCGTCGTTTTTCTTAACCATTTTTCAAAGTATTAAAATTTATTTTAATTGGTGGTTGTTTTTTGTATTTTTTTTAATGTTCAGGTCGTTTTTCGATAACTTTATCAATAATTCCAAATTCTTGCGCTTTTTGTGGCGACATAAAATTATCGCGTTCCATAGATTTTTCAATAACATTAAGTTTTTGTCCAGTATGTTTTGCATAAATTTCATTTAAGCGACGCTTCAAAGCTAATGTTTCTTGAGCGTGAATTTCTATATCAGTCGCCTGACCTTGATATCCGCCACTTGGTTGATGAATCATAATTCTTGAATTAGGTAAGCAAAATCTTTTACCGTGAGCGCCAGCGCACAAAAGCAAAGATCCCATCGATGCCGCTTGGCCAATACAAACGGTATTTACATCGGGACGAATATATTGCATAGTGTCATACATGGCAAGGCCTGAAGTGACTATGCCACCGGGAGAATTTATATAAAAATAAATATCTTTTTTTGGATCTTCAGATTCAAGAAATAAAAGCTGTGCAACCACAAGAGAAGAGACTTGATCATTGACGGGGCCAGAAATAAAAATCACGCGTTCTTTTAAAAGTCTTGAATAGATATCAAAAGATCTTTCTCCGCGCGGAGTTTGCTCGATAACCATCGGCACCAAATAATTGGCTTGATCAAAAATTTTATCAGACATTATTTATAAAATAAAAATTAAACACAAAAAAATTCAAAACATAGAAATTAGAAATATTTTTTTTTAATGCAACCTTGAAAGTCTTTTTTTATTCATTTAGATTTACATTAAAAAATAAATTTACGGAGAAAAAATGCAAGAAAATACAGAAAATAATCAACAAAATCAAGGCGACAAAGTTGAAAATTTAAATCAAGAAAATTTAGTGGGCGCCGAAAGCGATCTACAAAATAAAATTATCGAGCTTGAACAAAAATTATCAGAACAAAATGATAAATTTTTAAGAACTCTTGCGGAGCTTGATAATGTTCGCAGAAGGTCGCGCGAAGAAAATGAAAAAACTGCTAAATTTGCAATTTCTAATTTTGTCGGCGATTTGGTTACGGTTGCAGAAAATTTTTTCATGGCGCGCGAAAATGCTCCAAAAGATGAAATTATCAATAACCCAGCGATAAAAAATTATGTGCTTGCAATTGAAATGACCGAAAAAGAATTGCTTAAAGTTTTAGAAAAAAATCAAGTAAAAAGAATTTATCCTCTTAACCAAGATTTTGATCATAACTTTCACGAAGCAATCGCAAATATTGAGTCAGATGCCAAAGAGGGAAGTGTTGTTCAGGTGATTCAAGCTGGATATTCGATTGCAGATAGATTGATAAGACCCGCTTTGGTTGGGGTTGCCAAGGCAAAAAATATTGAAAACTAAAAATTTTTTGTTGCAAAAAAAATCTAAAAAGACAAATATTAGTTTTAAGATATAAAGTTTTTGGGATATATTATTTTAAGAAATTTTATTTCTAAATATATTTTAAACATTCGGGATTGTAGCTCAGCGGTCAGAGCAGGACGCTCATAACGTCTTGGTCGTAGGTTCAATCCCTACCGATCCCACCAAATACCGCTTCCGAATTAAATTTGCTTCGCAAATTTAGCTTTCAGTTGAATCGCTTCGAAGGCGAGTAAATCGCCGTATCCGCGATGAAGTTTTGGGTGATTATATACTTAACGCATATTGAAGATAAAATTTCCAAAATAAAATCACATTCATTTTGAACTTGCCTACAAAGAGTTCCCAAGTACTAATGAATTTTCTCCACGAAATAAACCTTAATTTTTTCAACTTTAAGGAGTTTATTTATGGTTAAAATAGTGATTATGGCAGTTCTTCTTTCTTTGGCTGGATTTAGTGCTAATGCCAGCCCTTACAAACAACACAGCGATGACGTTCACGTGAATGGTTATCATAGAAACAACGGCACATACGTGCAACCTCATTACAGAAGTGCGCCAAACTCACCTTACGACAACGACTAAAATGAAGGTGGCAGAGTAATAATCTGCTACGGAAGGTTTTAAAGCTTTCAGGTCTTAGTCTTAATTGAGGCTTACGCCCCACAATTCTATACAAGCTCAAAAAAGCTTCGGGCCGTAGCTCCCCCCTTGAGGGTTATTTGCGTTAAAAAAATAGCCTAAACGGCTATTTTTAGCAAATTACGGATTCTAGAAACTTAACGGTAGTTAAGTTTCTAGAATCGTGGGGGGTCAGAAAAGACCAGATAGTCACCGGTTTCGAACCAAGGTAGAAATTAATTCAAATAATTTTACAAAAAAGGCGATTTCTTGATTTTGTTTTTAATCTAAAAAATCACCAATTTTTCTTTAAAAAATTTATAAATCTTGTGAATTAAATTTAAAATCAAGAAATCGCCATCTTTGAATTCTTTTTGTTTTTAATTTTTTATAATAATCTCAAGCCCTTTGATGCTTTAAGTTTTCTGACCCCCCACGGCTCACAAATCGCAACTATCGTTGCGATTTTATCGCCCGCTCCCCCTCAAGGGGGGAGCTGAAGACCGCAAGCTTGACGAGTGTTTTTACTAATTGTGGGCTTGTTAATAAAGTATTTGCAAACAAAAATTCTAAAATAATTTCCCGATTTTAAATATAAATCTAAAAGGGTTTAAATTTTATAGCTTGATTTTATTTTTTTCATCACCTAGAATCGAGCAAGAGTAAATGAATTTGTGATTTTAACAATCGCTTATTTTATCAAAGAAATTAACTTTTCTTCCTACTCAATCGTGGTTTTTGGGCGTTTAAATGAAATTAAATTTCTGCCTAATTGTCCTTAAGTAAACATAACAAATCAATATGCCAAAAGTAAAAACACATAGCGGTTCCAAGAAGCGTTTTCGCGTTACCGCAACTGGAAAGTTAATTCACAAACAAGCTGGAAAAAGACACAATCTCGGCAAAAAAAGCCAAAAACGCATTAGAGATTTGCGTAAAGGCGCTCCTCTTTCCGAAGGTCATGCTCACAGCATTCTAAAGTTCAAAATGCCTTACAGTCGCTAGGCAAATCACAATATGTTGAAAATCAAATTTAAATCTAAGGAAAAAAATGAGTCGTGTTAAAAGAGGCGTTACTAAAAGAGCCCGTCACAAGAAAATTCTAAAAATGGCTAAAGGCTATCGTGGTCGTGCCAAAAATTGTTTTAGAATTGCAATTGAAAAAGTTGAAAAAGCATTGCGCTATGCGTATCGCGATCGTAAAGCCAGAAAAAGAGATTTCCGTGGCTTATGGATTCAGCGTATCAATGCTGGAGTTAGAGAGCATGGAATGGTTTATTCAAAATTCATCAATGGTCTAAAATTAGCAAAAATTGATCTCGATCGTAAAGTTCTTTCAGACTTGGCGATTCGCGATAAAGAAACTTTTGCAAAAATCGTTGAAAAAGCCAAAGCTTCTTTAGGGGCTGTTTAATAAAGCTTTCGTGATAATATTTTTTAATTCAAAAAGCATTCTAGATTTAATTTTCTAGATATGTTTTTATAAAAATCATTTTCCATATCAAGAGTTACAAGCCCTAAGGCGCGATAAAATAATTTAGATATGGGAAATTCTATAAATCGCGACATCAAAATATAAAATCTCAAAATTTTATAATAAAGATTTCGCGATATTTTTTTGATAAAATTTAGGGAAATATCTCAGAATTTTTCTTATCCAAAGCACTTAAATTTTATAAATGAATTTATATAAAGGTCTAGTAAAGTTTGACAAAGATAATAAAATCGAAGATGTTGTCGTTATAGATGAGGGTTTCTCTTGGGGGGCTTTAATCCTCAACCCGATATGGTTTTTATTCCATAAAATGTGGTTAGAATTTTTTTTATTCTTGTTAATATTAATCTTTCTTAATTGGACTTCTAAATTCGGAATTTACGATTTTTTTATGCAAGCCTCTTTGATTTTTATGATGGCCTTAAATTCAAAAAGTTGGTATTTTGATGCCCTTACAAAACGCAAAAAATACTGTTTTATGGCGATGATTTTTGGGATGAATGCTACGGAGGCAAAAATAAAATTTATTAATCAAATTAATTTGCAAAATAAAGAAAATAATGAAAAAATTATTTTCAGTGATAACTTGTTAAATCCAAAATATTTTAAATAAACCCGAGGTTTTTTAATGAAAATTATAATTATTGATTATGGAGCGGGAAATGTGCAATCGATTTTCAACGCTATCAAAGAAATTGATGATAAATCGGATATAATTATTTCAAATAAAGTGATCGATTTAAAATCTGCTAATTATTTTATTTTACCGGGGGTCGGAGCCTTCGGTGACTGCATGGAAGGTCTTAAATCAGTAGATGGTTTCCTTTCCGAATTGCGCAATCAAATTCTAAAATATAAAAAACCTTTTTTAGGAATTTGCGTTGGAATGCAGGTTTTGGCTTCGTCGGGATTAGAAAATGGCGAACATCAAGGATTGGGATTTATCAACGGCAAAGTTGAGAAAATCGTTGGCGATGAAAATTTGAAAATTCCCCACATGGGCTGGAATGCTTTAAAAATAAAACAACCAAAACATGCAATTTTTAGAGATATAAAAGAAGAAGAAAATTTTTATTTTGCCAATTCCTATCACTTTATTTGTCAGAATGATAATAATGTTTTGGGCTATGTAGATTATGGCGCGAAGATTAATTCGGTAATTGCCAAAGATAACATCGTTGGAGCGCAATTTCATCCAGAAAAAAGTGGTGAAGCGGGGCTAAAATTTCTAAAAAACTTCTTGGCTTGGCGCCCTTAAAATCAACTTCAAATGAAAATTTCAGAATTAATTGAAAAATCTTTATTTGATGATAAAAAAGGTTATTACAAAACCAAAAATCCAATTGGCAAAAATGCCGATTTTATAACGGCTCCAGAAATTTCACAAATCTTCGGAGAGCTTGTTGCTATTTATCTCATCCATGTTTTTCAAAATTCTAAAAAACCAATTTCTTTGGTTGAAATGGGTGCTGGCAAAGGCACATGGCTTAAAGATATTTTGCAAACAATCAATAAATTAGCGCAAAAAAATAATCCACAAGCCCTTGATTTTCTAAGATATGCACAATTTCATATTATTGAGATCAATTCAGTTTTGCAAAAAATTCAACAACAAAATCTACAAAATTTTTCAATAAAATGGCATAAAAATTTTGACGATTTTATAGAGCAAAAAAATGGCGAAATATTTTTTATTTCCAATGAGCTTTTTGATTGTTTTGCGATTGATCAATATGTTAAAACAAATCAAGGCTGGCGTGAAAGATTGGTTGGCTTTGGCGATCAAAAAAATTTAGAAAGTCCACAATTTTTTCTAGAAGAATTTAACTCAAAAACAAATAATTTTGTTGAGAAGAAATTAGGAAAATTTTTATCACAAAATGCTCCAATAAATGCTGTTTTTGAATATTCAAAAACTGCTCAAGAATTTATGATAAAGTTGTGCGAAAACATTAAAAAAGCAGGCGGAATCGCCATAAATTTCGATTATGGTTATAGCGAATATGAATTTGTCAACACATTGCAAGCTATAAAAAATCATCAAAAAATTGCATTTCTAGATGGCCTTCAAGATTCCGACATCTCATCGCGCGTTGACTTTCTGGCGCTTGATAAAATTGCTAAAAATTTTGGACTTAATTCTTCTTTGATTACGCAAAAAGAGTTTTTATTGAGCCTAGGAGCTCAAGAAAGAGTAGGTGTTTTAATTGAAAAAAATCCATATTTAGCGCAAGAAATTGAGGGTGGATTTCAAAGATTAATCGCGAAAAATCAAATGGGCGAACTTTTTAAAGTCCATATTTTTTGGAAATAATAAAAGGCTAAATGATGATTTGCAAATCAGTTTGGTATTCAATTGAACTTTTAGATTTTCGCTTTATTATTTTTTATATTCAAATAAATCTTAATAATCTTGAATCATGAAAAATATTCAAAAAATTTCCGCAGAAAATGTCGATATTTGCGATTTTAATTACCAAAATTTAGACCAAAATATTCAACAAGATTGGCAAGTTGAAGAAGTTCTAAAGTTATTTTCAATGCCGTTTAGCGACTTGATTTTCAAGGCCTCGAATCTCCATCGCCAATTTCATAATCCCAATGAAGTGCAAATTAGTACTTTGCTGAGCATTAAAACCGGAGCTTGTCCTGAAAACTGTAAATACTGTCCGCAATCGGCGCATTACAATACGGGATTAGAAAAGGAATCTTTGATGGCGATTGATAAAATTTTAGAATCGGCAGAAAGCGCCAAGAAAGCAGGGGCTTCTAGGTTTTGTATGGGAGCGGCGTGGCGCAGTTTGCATGATCGTGATGTTGAAAAAATTTGTGAAATTGTTGAGGCGGTTAAAGAAACTGGCTTGGAAACCTGCATGACTCTAGGGATGCTCACTGATTCGCAAAGTAAAAAATTAAAGGAAGCGGGCTTGGATTATTACAATCATAACATTGATTCTTCCGAAGAGTTTTATTCAGAAATTATTTCTACGCGCAATTTTTCCGATCGTCTTAACACTTTAAAAAATGTGCGTGAAGCGGGTTTAAATGTGTGCTCAGGCGGAATTGTTGGCATGGGGGAGAAACGAGAAGATCGTGCCAAAATGTTGATCGTGCTTGCTAATTTGCCAAAGCAACCTGAGTCAGTTCCAATCAATATGCTGGTAAAAGTAAAGGGGACACCACTTGAAAATGTTGCGAACCTCGATCCTTTTGAATTTATTCGCACGATTGCGGTTGCTCGCATCATGATGCCGAAGTCGAAAGTTCGATTATCGGCGGGTCGTGAAGAAATGAATGAGCAGACTCAAGCCTTGTGTTTCTTGGCGGGAGCCAATTCAATTTTTTATGGCGAAAAACTTTTAACAACGCAAAATCCACAAACTCAAAAAGATCAAGACTTGTTTGAAAAGCTTGGTATTAAAGGGGTTTAGAGATGGTTGCCATATTTAAATTTGGTATAATTCGAAAGATAATAAAAAAATTGACAATAAATAAAATTTAAATTTATACTAAAAACATACATTTATTTATCAAAAGTTCCAATTATCTAAAGTGGCTTACACTATTCGTTTAGCAAAACTTTCAAATAAAATACTTACAATTTAAAATTAATTAATATGTCAAATTACGAAAAAAAATTAAATGAAATGGGAATTGCGCTTCCTACTCCTTCAGCGCCTGTTGCTAATTATGTTGGCTTCGTAAAAACTGGCAATTTGGTTTTTATTTCTGGGCAACTGCCTTTGGAAAATGGCAAATTACAAGCAATCGGTAAAGTCGATATTGAGGTTTCGGTTGAAGAAGCTAAAAAAGCCGCGCGTCTATGCGCTATCAATATTATTGCTCAATTAAAATTGGCGTGCAATGGCGATCTTGATAAAGTTGCTAAGTGCGTAAAACTTGGAGTTTTTGTTAATGGTGGGGCTAATTTTAAAGATCATCCAGCGGTTGCTAATGGCGCTTCCGATATAATCGCCGAAGTTTTTGGTGATGCCGGCAAACATGCTCGTGCAGCAGTTGGATCTGGCTCTCTTCCTTTTGGAGTTGCGGTTGAAGTTGATGCAATTTTTGAAGTGCTTTAAAAATTTCTTAAAAAAATAGTGCTTTGAATTTTTTTTGAACTAGTTTTAAAAGAAATAATTTAAACAATAAGTTCAATGTTACTCTTCGATAAAGTTTTAAGAAATCTCATAAAGATTTGCTTGGTGGCAGTTATTCTTTTTGCGATTTTATTCGCAACTTCTCTGGTTTTAGATTGGAGAATGAAAGAAAATAATAATGTCTCTCAAAAAGTTATAATTGGCCGCGGAAGTGCTGAAATAAAAGCTATTCCCGATGTTGCAAATTTTATTTTTTCAGTAAAAAAAATACAAAAAGAAGCCAAAGATGCGCAACAAAAAATGCTAGAAGTATCGGGTTTGGCATTGCAAATTCTTGATAAAAAAGGTGTTGCTAAAAAAGATATAAAGACCATAAATTATTCAACTTATCCAGAATATGAAAAATCCCAAGAGTGCTCGGGAGGCATATGTTCCGACTCAAAAAATACTTTAAAAGGCTTCGCTTCTAATCAAACTTTTTCGGTTAAGGTTCGCGACATTGCTAAAGCTTCAGAAATATTAAATGAGCTTTCTTCGCTTGGTATTGAAGAGGTTGGAGGTTTAACATTCGTAATTGATTCAATGGAAAAAATAAAATATCAAGCACGAATTCAGGCGATTATAAATGCTAAAGTGCAAGCGCAATCAACGGCGAGCGCCCTAAATGTTAAATTAAAAAGAATTGTAAAATTTGCTGAAGATGATAATAATGGATTTCAACCGCTTTACGCTAGAGCTTCTATGAGCGCAAGCGATAATTCAAAAAACTCAGAAATTCAAGTTGGCGAAGAAAGTGTGCGCTCGTCGGTTGTGGTGACTTATGAATTCGAGTAATGAAAATAATTTCGTGGAATATTAATTCTCTTCGGTTGCGTTTGCCTTTATTAAAAAAATTTGTTGATAATTACAATCCTGACATCATTTGTTTGCAAGAAACTAAAGTTTCGAACGATGAGTTTCCTTTGGCTGAAGTTCGCTCTTTGGGCTTTGATTTTGTTGAGTTCGATGGTGAAAAGTCATATAATGGAGTGGCAATTTTTTCCAAATATCCGATTAATAAAATTGAAAAAATCGATATTTTAAATTATGAACATAAGCGCCATATTTTTGCTCAAATTGAAACTCCAATTGGCGAAATAAATCTTCATAATTTTTATGTGCCGGCGGGAGGCGATATTCCTGATGTTATGCTAAATAATAAATTTGATCATAAGTTAAAATTTGTCGATTGGATGAGCGAATTTTTTTTAAAAAATCCTCAACAAAAAACAATTATTTTAGGTGATTTTAATATTGCTCCAAAGCCACAAGATGTATGGTCGCATAAGCAATTATTAAAAGTGGTTTCGCACACTTTAATTGAAGTTGAAAAATTAGAAAAATTACAAAAATCTTTAAATTTTGTAGATACTCATCGTTTTTTGGCAGGCGAAGATTTAAAATTATATAGTTGGTGGAGCTACAGGGCCAAGGATCCGCTTCAATCAGATCGTGGGCGAAGACTTGATCATATTTGGATAACCCCAGATTTAAAATCTTCGCTAAAAGATGCTAAAATTTATCGTGATTTTCGTTTGGAAAAAATGCCTTCAGATCATGTGCCAATTGAGATTTCAATTTCTAAGTGATGGCTTTTCTTTAAAAGGCATTTGGTTGATTTCTGAGTGCGGTAATTGCAAATCGGGAGGAATTACTTTTACCGCACTCAGCACGCATTTATGGGTTTGCGTAGATGATTTGTAAAATTTTATTTTACGAAATAAAATATAATTATACTAATCTAAGACTCAATAGAATTTTAACTATCTCAAATTCACTTTCTCATTTTGAGAATCAATTTTTATTTCCTAATTTTTTGTGATTTTAAAGTTATTAATTGAAAGTAATTTTTATAAATAATTATAAAAAATTTATAGATGGAAGCTTTTATATCAATGGTTTTTACGATTTTAAAAATAAAAAAGAACAATTGAAATTTAAAAAAATCGCTTATTTAAAAGTATAAATTTTTATAGTTTAAATTTACGGCGCGAAATTATATTTGGAAAAAATCTGCTATCAATTTTAAAATTAAAAAAGAGTTTTTGATCAATGTGAGGCGACTATAATTTGAAAAATTTCAAATTAAAAATCTATTATGGCGGACGGGGAGGGATTTGAACCCTCGATAGAATTTTGTCCTATACACACTTTCCAGGCGTGCGCCTTAAGCCGCTCGGCCACCCATCCGCAATCTATAATTATAATGCTATTTTGATTTAAAAAACAGCATTTTAAAATCTAAAATTAAATTTTATATTTTTGGCTAAAAATCTTCAGAAATCTTGAACCTCAAGGAGGCGCTACATCGTTTTTTAAAAATTTTTATTTCAAAAATATTTTACTCAATTTAACATTTTTTGAAATGAGATGATATTATTTTTTATTGAGAAAGGCAATTATTTTTTTTGAAACATATTCGTTGAAATTCTTGAAAATAGATATGCAATCAAATTTCTATCTTTAAATAATTCAAATAAGTTAAGTAAATCACGGCGGTATATTTTATTAAAAATTTCTATGCGCGGTTGCTAAATTTTAAAAAAATTTTGAATAAATCGAGAGATTTTGTTTCAAAAAATCTTGATTAATTATTGAGCCAAAGATTTGGCGTTGTAAATGCAAAGCATGCTCTCGGCAAGTCTTAGTGTAAATTGACGAGAGACAATTGGTACCACAACATAGCGGTCTCTTATCGTATAAGTAACGGGGGTTTCGTTGCCGTTGATATCAACAACGCTAATTGTTGGAATAACGAGATTATCATTGGCAAATTGGAAATGCGTCTCGTTGCCATCGTCATAGACTTTTAAAGGCATAATATTGTCTGACTCTCCAGAAAATCTATAATCAAAATTTAAATTTGAGTTTTCGGGATTTCTATCGATTATGCCGGGAAGTTTTTCATCAACGCGTGCTTTTGGAATTGGGGTGTGAATTACTCCAGTTAAATCTCCACTTGAAAGTGGCGCTTTTTCTTTGCGAGGGCGAGCCGCAACATTCGGAACTGCTAGTTGTGGAGGAATTGGCAATGGTTGTCCAATTTGCGGATAAAAAAAGCGAACAGTATAAACTAAATCTTCATCGGCTTTGCCAGTGAATTCGTCTGATCGGATGTCGAAGTGATAAATTCTTCTATTGGTAATGATTGTCATGTTAGTGTGAGCAGCGATCTCGAGCGGGCGAATAAACAATCTTTTACCAGCGGGAGTTAAGCGCCAAGCAAATGCCTCTCCAACCGAAATCATTTCTATTTCTTCGTCTTCGGAAAATTCTATAAAAGATTGATAATTGTAATAAAATTTTAATTCATAAACCTCGTTTGGATTGTATACCAAAGTTCTAATTCTTGAATCCGTGGTAATCGGAGTTTGAGCATTGCAGGGCAGTGCAAGCATGCAAAGCACTAGAGCTTTGCAAAATATTTTTATTATGAATTTAAATTTTGATGTTTTCATAATTTTAATAAGAATAATCTTCTCCAATTTCAAAATTTGAAACCTGGAAACCAAGAGGGTTTATTAATCTTTCTTCCATTGAAAGAGCAATGTCGGGCGCGAAAAAGAAATTCATAAACAAAATTTCATTTTTAGTTATCGGCGGAGTTCCGGAGGTTACGATTTCGCTGGTGCTACGAATTTCCAAGCTATTACTATCCTTAAACAATAAAGACTTTACTTTTGTTGTAATGGTCGAGCCTCCACCTAGAATATTTGGATTTATTCTTTTTTTGTAAGCATTATAAATCGCTGGAGAGGAAAATAAACGCGCAACCTCAGAATCTTGTTTGTAGGTTTTTGGATTATAATTCATCGTTGCTTGAATATATTTGTTGATGAAATATCTGCGCATTACTTCATTAGCCGTATAGTTCTGAGAGGTTGGCTGTTGAATTGTTGTGGCTATGCCAGTTTTTTCGTCAATCTCAATAACATAAGGCTCAAGAGATTTGGATGACATCATGTTTTTCACGAAAGTCACTGAAGCGGCAACCGCAATAATCGATATTATCGTGAGCAACAATAAAATGTTTCGTTGCACAACAACAATTTGATAACGGTTTGAATACCAACTTTTTATTTTTATTTTTTTACTTTCTTTATCAGACATTGAAATTAAAATTACCTAAAAAAAATCACTATTTAATTTTATACTTTAAAAGCTAAAGAACTTGATTAATATTTCAAGCTAACAATTAACTTTAAAAAAAATTTTTTTAAAAAAACTAAAATGAATCTCATAAATAACGATAAAATACCACTTTCTCAAAAATTAGAACAACTTAATTGGTTACTAATTTCTTTATTAATCACTTTAGCATTTATTGGCTTTGTTATGCTGTATTCGGCGGCAGGCGGTTCCTTTAGGCCGTGGCTTATCCGTCAACTTGGTTTTTTCTGCTTATTCTTTCCGTTAATGATTTTTATTGCGGTTACCGATATTAAAATTTGGTTCAAAGCTTCATATTTATTTTATGCTATTGCTTTGGGAATGGTTATTTTAGTTGATGTCATGGAGCAATTGAGCCATAATGCAATGGGCGCGACTCGTTGGTTTAGAATTGGCTCCGTAAAAATTCAACCATCTGAATTAATGAAAGTTTGTACGGTTTTTGCTTTGGCGCGATATTTTTATAGCATCGAGGCAGAAAATATCGGGCGTTTAAAATTTGTAATCCCGCCATTGTTAATGATATTCGTGCCAGTTGCTTTTATTTTTCATCAGCCAGATTTGGGAACGGCGATGATTCTTGCGATGGTCGGCGTAGTGGTTCTTTTTATGGCGGGCGTTAAGCTTTGGAAGTTTGCCTCCGTAGGAATCTTAGCTCTCATCGCAATTCCTTTTGCGTGGCATTTTTTACTTCATGATTATCAAAAACAAAGAATATTTACCTTTCTTGATCCTACTCACGACCCACTTGGAAGTGGTTATAATATAATTCAATCAAAGATTGCTATTGGCTCGGGTGGGTTTTTCGGTAAGGGTTTCCTTGCTGGGACGCAGGGTCAACTTGATTTTTTGCCAGAAAAACAAACGGATTTTATTTTCACGATGCTAAGTGAAGAATTGGGATTTATCGGGGGAGTTTTTTTAATTGCAATTTATTCTGCGATAATTGCGATAAGCATAAATATTGCCATGAAAACCAAGCATCAATTTGGCAGGCTTTTCGTTGTTGGCATAGTAAATATTTTCTTTATTCATATGTTTATTAATATCGGGATGGTGATGGGAATATTACCGGTTGTTGGGGCGCCTTTACCATTTGTTTCCTATGGCGGGACCATAATGGGCTCCATGATGATTGGCTTTGGAATGGTTTTAAATATTGATTTAAATCGAGCAACCGATTTGCGCGCCTAGTTAGAATTGGCGATATTTATTTGTAAATTTTTTGATTATTTTTTGAAATTTTTTATATTTAAATAAGCGCGAACTAAGGCCTGAGATTTATTTATGCATTCTTGATATTCAAGCTTTGGAACCGAATCGAAAACTACTCCTGCGCCCGCTTGGAGATAAATTTTTTCATCTTTAATTAGCGCCGAACGCAAAGTTATACAAGTTTCCATATCGGAATTGCTTGCAAAATAACCAACGCAACCCGCGTAAAAACTACGACGAATATTTTCAATTTCTTCAATAATTTCCATGGCACGAATTTTTGGCGCTCCGCTAACTGTGCCGGCCGGAAAGCCCGCAATCAAAGCATCAATAGCATCAAATTCATCACGAATTTCACCTTCAACAGTTGAGGATAAATGCATAACATGCGAATAATATTCCACTACCATTTTTTTTAAAACCACTACGGAATTAGATTTAGCAATCGATCCGACATCGTGACGACCCAAATCGATCAACATTAAATGTTCGGCAACTTCTTTTTCATCTTCAAGAAGTTCTTGAGCAATTTTTTTATCTTCATCAGCAGATTTTCCTCTTTTGCGAGTTCCCGCGAGCGGACGAATGGTAACAATTTTATTTTTCAGCGATACCATAATTTCTGGGCTTGAGCCAGTTAAAACAAAATCATCAAATTTTAAAAAAAACAAAAAAGGCGAAGGATTTACGGTGCGAAGTGAGCGATAAAAAAAGAAAGGATCAAGATTTTTATCAAAATTTGCTTTAAATCTTTGTGAAGGCAATATTTGGAATATATCGCCGGCGACGATGTATTCTTTTGATTTCTCGACGGCTTGGCAATATTCTTTTTCAGTAAAATTGCTTTGAAAATTTTCGTCAAATTGAATATTTTCAAGGCTTTTTTCAAACAAAGGTTCTTGCAAAATTTGCTGTGTTTTATGAATTTTAGAATTTAATGATTCATAGTCGTCAGAGCTATCTTGATAAAGAGGCGCGCATATTAAGGCGCAATCAAAAAGACTGTCAAAAACAATTAAAATTTGTGGACGAATAAAGATGCTGTCGGCGATTTTTAATTCATCGGATAATTTTAAATCTGGAAGATTTTCCATCATGCGTGCCATATCGTAACCCATATAACCAAAAACGCCGGCACAAATAGATGGGAGTAGGTCAGAAGAATAATTTAAATGTTGCCAATTTATTTTGCAACCATTAACAAATTCACGAAAATTATTTATAACATTACCGCTTTCTTCAATAAAATTTAGTGGCGAAATCGCAAAATTTTCATTAATAAAAGATTGATTATTTGCGCATTTCCAAATTTTGTCTGGGTTGATTCCGATAACCGAAAAGCGCCCTTTATTGTTACCATTTTCTGCAGATTCAAGCAAAAAATTATAATTATCAAAATGCTTTGAAAGCTTTATATGTGAAGCGACGGCGGTTAATGTATCGGTAGCAATTTTTTTGTATAAAACCGTAGCCTTGAAATTTTTTTTATTATTTAAAAATTCTTCTTTTGTAAAATTTAACGACATTTTTTAATTAAAAACTATGATTTTTTTCCAAAAAATTTTTCATTAATTTCGATTGGATATTTCTTTTGTAAATATTGGTTATATTCAAACATTATATCGGTTGCAAGCATTTCAACGGCTTTTTTCTTAACTTGAACAACCTCTTCGGTGTTAAATTTAACCTTCTGATTTTTACGAACTACGCCAATTAAATATTCGCCCGGAGAAACTGAAATAGCTTTTGTAGCCTCTCCAATTTTAACAACAAAAAGATCTTCCAAGAATTGATTTTTGTAAGGCATTTTTGAAGAACCTAAATCAATATAGAATACTCTAGGAAAGGTTTTAGACCTTTCAACTAAAAGACCATATCTGCCGGCAATTGATAGGGCTTGAGATGGATTTTCAGTGATTTCTTTTTGAATTTGTTGAGCAAGTTTGGCAAGCTCAGACTGCTTTTTTCTATCAATAATATCGGCAATTATTTTTGATTTAATTTCCGTTAATTCTGGATCGCGACTTTCAATAATTTTTTCAATTTCTAAAGCATAATATTTGCCATTTTTTTCATTTGAAAGTATTTTTGAAGGTTGATTTTGCTTTAGAGCAAAAGCGTTTTTAACGAAATCGTTCAATGAACTTGCTTCGGCGATTTCAATATTATTTTCATTGCGACCTTCGGCATTAAAAGGCGAAGAAACTTCAACAATTTTCAAATTAAATTTAGTAGCAACTTCGGCAAGCGACTTAGAAGTCATAAGCGAATCGTTGATTTTTGTGATTGAATCTTGTAAAAGTCTATCCTTTTTTTCGGCAATCAATTTTTCATGAATTTTATTTTTAACTTCAACAAAAGGAATTTGCGATGGGGCATTGATATTGTTGAGTAAAAATACATGAAACCCTAATTTGCTTTCTACTAAATCACTTAATTGATTTAGTTTTAAATCAGAAATTGCTTTACTAATCTCAGGTGGGAGAGCGTTTTTGGTAATTTTTTCAAGAGTAATATCTTTTAGATTTTTTTTGTGAAAATCTTTGGCGATTTTAGCAAATTGCTCTTTAGTATTCGATTTTGTAGCATCAAGAGCAGAAGAAACTTTTTGATAAAATTCTTGTGCTTGCTCTTTTTTCTCAAAAATCATGTGATAAAAATCCTTATTTTCCTCAACAGAAAAAAGCGTTTGATTGTCGTCGTAATATTTTTGAATTTCTTCTGGAGTATTTGCTAAAGAGTTTTCAAAGGTTTTTGGATCAACTTCAACATAAGAAGCTTTACGTAATTCTTTGGTTTTATAAAGGGCTTTATTTTCGTTGTGGAATTTAGTAATTTCTTCGTCGGTTGGAGCGACGATTCCGCGAACATTATCCTTGCTAACTTTGATTACATCAACAATGCGCTTTTCTTGATTGAATTCTTCAATTTCGATGGCACTTTTAAAGTTAACAGGAGAGGCCATTGACAAGGTTTGAATTATCATTTCAGCCGACACTTCATTACTTACTTCATGAATATAACGCTCTTCATCGAGGCCATTATTTTTCAAAAAATTACTAAATTTTTCGTGATCAAATTTACCATCTTTATCTTGAAAATTAGTATCTTCAGCAACGGTTTTTAAAATTAATTTTTTACTACCGAAAGCGCCGATTTCTTTGCTAATTTTTTGAATCAATATTTTTCTAACCAAGCGACTTGAAAGGTCGGATTTGAATTTTTCTGAATATAAATATTCTTCAATCTCAGGCGTTGAACCCTTGACTGATCTAATAATTTTGCGATCAACATCGAGAGCTTTTTCGAAGGCATTTGCGGAAAATTTTTCATTCGCAATTTTTAAAACCCAAGAATTTGGCATTCCCGTTATGAAACCACTAATTCCAAATAAAACAAAGCTCAAGCCAACAATTGCTAAGACAATTTTAAAGAAAATATTTTTTGCTAATCTACGAAACTTCTCCATGATAAATATAATTTTATTAATCAAAAATTGACACAAAGGTTTATTTTGCGACAGACTTAAATTGTGTAAAACTTATAATAAAAAATCATTAAACATAAATCAACAGCATCCTTTTAAAATCCATACAATAAATTTATTTTGTTGTTTTTTTAATAAATTTTTTTAATTTTGTAGGTAAGTTTTAAATTTATATCAATATTATTATGTTAATAGTTCAAAAATTTGGCGGAACTTCGGTCGGCGATATAGATCGCATCAAAAATGTTTCCAAAAAAGTTAAGGCGGAGCTCGACAAAAAAAATAAAATCATAGTCGTGGTTTCTGCAATGTCAGGCGTTACTAATCAATTGGTTGAGTATTGCAATCAAGTTTCTACATTACTAACAAACGAATCTTTGACTGAGTATGACTCAATAGTTGCAACGGGAGAGCAAGTTACTTGCGGATTGTTGGCTTTAGAATTGCAATCGATGGGCTATAAAGCTCGTTCATTGTTGGGTTGGCAAGTTGCCATTAAAACTGATGGCGTTCATAGTAAAGCAAGAATTGACGAAATTGACGGAGAATATTTGTTGGAAAGTCTTAACGAATATGATGTCGTTGTAATAGCCGGTTTTCAAGGAATTTGTCAAAAAACAAATCGAGTAACTACTTTGGGAAGAGGCGGATCTGATACTTCGGCGGTGGCAATTGCGGCCGCGGTTAAGGCTGATTTATGCGATATTTATACCGATGTCGACGGTGTTTATACTACGGATCCAAGAATTACCGACAAAGCGCGACGCTTAAAAAAAGTAACCTACGAAGAAATGCTTGAAATGGCTTATAGCGGTTCAAAAGTTTTGCAAACTCGTTCGGTTGCAATGGCGATGGCGCACAATGTGCGCGTGCGAGTTTTGTCATCTTTTGGCGAAGTTAATGAAAATTCAGGAACAATTTTAGTAAACAATAATGAGGAAATTATGGAGCGTCGTTTAATTACAGGAATTAGTTATTGCAAAACCGATGTGCGATTAACTTTAATAAAAATGCCCGATCATCCGGGTCTTTCGGCGGTTATATTTGGTGCGTTGGCGCAAAAAGAAGTCAATGTCGATATGATTGTACAAAATATTTCTGCCGATGGCAAATTTATCGATATAACTTTTACAACTAGCAAAGATGAGCTCGAGCGCGCCAAGCACGCCATCGATTCAATCAAAGATGAAGTTAAATTTACCGATCTTAAAATTGACGACAATATTGCTAAAATTTCAGTGATTGGAGTTGGCATGATTAGTCATTCGGGAGTTGCCCACACCATGTTTAGAACTTTGGCGGATAAGGGTATAAATTTATTATTAATTTCAACTTCAGAAATTAAAATTTCGGTTTTGATTGCCAAAGAATATGGAGAACTTGCGGTGCGAGTGCTTCACGATGCTTATGGTCTTGAGAAGTAATTGTTTTTAAAGTAATTATTTTAATTGAAGGCATTGCATTTATCCGCAATGTTTGCAATGCTACTTGCTCTAGTTGCCCCCTTGAGGGTTTATAACCCCGCATTTAGTAAAAATACTAGTAAAGCTTTCAGGCTGTAGCTCCCCCCTTGAGGGCTCTTCGCTAAAAATAGCCGTTTAGGCTATTTTTTTAACGCGAAGAGCCCTCAAGGGGGGAGCTACAGCACGAAGGCTTTTAAAGTTTATGAGATTTAAAATAGATTCTCGAATTTAATTTGGCTCCGTAATAAAGCCGACATTCTTTAAGCCGAGTTTTTGAGCTATCGATAAAACATGACTGACTTTGCCAAATTGGGCGTCGGTGTCAGCTCGAATATTGATTTGTGAATCAACATTTTCTTGTGCAATTTCTTTTAAATGCTCCTCTAAATCCTTGATAGAGAAGTCTCTCTCCTCTAAAAAATATTCGCCATTTTTAGTTATCGAAATAGTTATCGGATCTTTTTCTTGAGTTGAAATTCCTGAATCTTTGGGCAAATTAAGCTGGATTGTTGAAGTTAAAATCGGGGCGGTGATTAAAAATATTATCAACAACACCAACATTACATCAACAAGAGGCGTCATGTTGATTTCGCTAAGCGGAGCTTGTAAATCTTCTTTATCAAAACCGTTATGCATTTTATAAATTTTGATTGGATAAATAAACGGTGATTTGTTCCGCCAAATGGCGCAAATTTTGTATTAAAAGTCGATTGAAACGCACAAAGCTATTATAAGCTAAAACCGCGGGAATCGCGGTGGCAAGACCGATGGCGGTGGCGATTAAAGCTTCGGCAATCGGACCAGCGACAACATTTAAACCAACGCTACCCTGAGCTGATATTTTATTTAATGCGTGATAAATTCCCCACACCGTTCCAAATAGCCCGACGAATGGCGCGATTGAGCCAATTGATGCCAAAATTGTTAAACCGCGATCAAGCCAAAAACGAATTTCATCAAGAGTTTGTGTAAGATGCATCGTTAAAATTTCTTTTTTAGATTCGTGAGATTTGTAATTTTCAAGAGTAGGTTTTAAATCATTTACTTGTTTCAAGATTAATTGCGTAACGCCTTGAGATTGTTGGTCTAAATAGATTTTATCAATATTCAAAAACCACTCTTTTTGATTAACTATTTTTAAGCAAAAATTTTTATAAAATTTATATTCTTTTCTTAATTTTAGAGCTTTGTAAAAAATTACATACCAACTAAAAATTGACATGATTATGAGAATAATCAAAACCAAATTGACGATTGCGTCGCCTTGTTTTAAGACGGTTGAGAAATCCATTTTAGATAATTTTAAATTCGATTGGAACTATAACTTTGGCTTGCACAAATTTACCAAATTTTTTGGCGGGAATAAATTGCCAATTTTTAACCGCTTCAATTGCTGACTCGTCAAGAAGGCTTGAGCCACTTGACGAAAGAAGTTTAACATTTAAGGCATTTCCATCTTCCTTGACCACAACTTCGAGTAGAATTTTGCCTTCGATACCGCGATCGCGAGCGACTTTTGGATAAATTGGAGCGGGATTATTTAAATATTGAGCATCAAAAACTGGTTCGCTTTGAGCGTTATTTTTTTCTTCTAAATTTTTAGAATGAGAATTTACTGATTTTGAATTTAAAGATGTTTGGTCATTTTTTATGAAGGATGTTTTTTTAGAAACTTCACTATTAAAAAGACTGACTTTTATGATTTTTTGTTGAGTAAATTCAGGTTTAAAATTTATGAAAATTGATGCCAAAATTAGTGCATGGAAAATAATGGCGAATATTGCTGGCTTTGTTTCGAAGATATTTTTTTGAGAAACTAAATTTATCACAAATTTATTGAAATTTTTTTTATTAATTTAATGATTATGAAAGTTATTATCACTAAATTTATTTTTAAGTCAAATAAATTTTTTAAACACCAAAAATTCATGCTTTTTATTTTTTTAAAGCAGATTTTTTTGGTAATTTTTTCATAATTTTTTCAACTAAAGAAAATGGCAAAGATAATAAAACTCGAATTAAAAAATAAAAAATAATTGGGAAAATAATGCGTCCATGATTTTTCTCAATGCCATTGATTATTATTTGTGAAGCCTTGGTGCTGTCCATTAAAAACGGCATGTAAAAATTATTAACCGCGGTCATTTTCGTTTTAATATATCCGGGACAAGCAATATTAACTTTGACACCGAATTCTGCCAAATTTCCACGCAAAGCTTCGCCGTAAATCCTAACGGCTGATTTGCTGGCGCTGTAAGCAGGAGAGCTTGGTAGCGAAACGAAGCCAGCGAGAGAGGAAATAATAACAATTTGCCCACTTTTTCTTAATGTCATTTTTTCAATTATGGGCTGAACAATGTTTAAAACGCCATAAAGATTGGTGTCAAAAATTTCTTTAACTTGGGTAAAGCTTTCGGTTCCTTGGGCGGTGCCACCAGAAATACCAGCATTCGCGATGACTAAATCGAGAGCAAAATTTTCTTCGATTTCGGTGATATAATTTTGCGATGCAATTTCGTCTTTGACATCCAAAATTTTTAAGTAAATATTGGCATTTGAATTTTGACAAAGATTTTTAGTTTCTTGTAAATTTTCAAAATTGCGAGCGCATAAAAATAAGTTTTGACTTTTTTTTGAAAGTTCGATGGCGAGGGCGCGTCCAAGACCAGAGCTGGCTCCCGTAATTAAAACATTTTTAAATTTTGACATAATGAATAAAAATTTTCAGTTTATTTCCTTTGAAGGAATTGAAGGTTGCGGTAAGTCAACCCAAGCTAAAAAACTTTATGAATATTTTTTATCAAAGCAAATAGATTGTTTGCTAACTCGTGAGCCGGGAGGATGTTTGGCGGGTGAAAAAATTCGTGGAATTTTACTCGATGAAGAAATCGATAAACTTTCTGCAAAAAGTGAATTATTATTAAATTTTGCGGCGCGAATTGAGCATGTTGAAAAAGTTATCAAACCCGCTTTAAAAAGTGGTAAAATTGTGATTTGTGATCGCTTTGTTGATTCAACTTTTGCATATCAAGGAAGCGCTATGGGTATCGCTTTTGACGAAATTGAAAAAATTCAAAAAATTGCAATTGGCGAATTCATGCCCGACATAACTTTTTTTATTAATGTTTCTGTTGATGACGCTTTTGCGCGAATTTCTTCAAGGGGAAATAATAATCGTTACGAAAAACTCGGTAATGAATTTCATCAAAAAGTTTGTGAAGGATTTTTTGAATTGGCGAAAAAAAATTCACGCATTAATATTGTCGATGGAACGCATAATCAACAACAAGTTTTTCAAAAAATTTTAAATATTATTAATCAAAATTAATTTCTTTTATGAGCAAAAAAAATAAAATTGCACTAGTTGGTGCGGGCAATATTGGTGGAACTCTAGCACATTTGGCTGGATTAAAAAATCTAGGAGATATTGTTTTGGTTGATGTTAATGGTGAAGTTTCCAAGGGCAAAGCGCTCGACATATCTCAATCTTCGGTGGTTGAAGGTTTTGATGCGCATATTTCTGCCGGAAATGATTTTTCTTTGATTGAAAATTCTGATGTTGTAATCGTTACCGCGGGAATTGCCCGTAAGCCTGGAATGAGTCGCGATGATTTGCTCGCAACTAACGCTTCAATAATTAAATCGGTAGCGGAAAATATTAAAAAATTTGCTCCGAATGCTTTTGTGATCGTGATTACAAATCCGCTTGATGCGATGGTTTATGTTATGCAAAAAATTTCTGGTTTGCCAAAAAATAAAGTGGTCGGAATGGCTGGCGTTCTTGACTCTTCAAGAATGTCATATTTTTTAGCGCAAGAATTTAATGTTTCAGTTGATAATGTGCATTCATGCGTTTTGGGAGGTCATGGCGATACGATGGTGCCATTGATTCGTTATTCGACAATTGCTGGAATTCCAATTCCTGACATGATTAAAATGGGCTATTCTTCGCAACAAAAAATTGATGAAATTGTGCAAAGAACTCGTGACGGCGGAGCTGAAATCGTAAAATTACTGGGCACTGGTTCGGCGTTTTATGCACCAGCAACTTCTGCGATTGAAATGGCACAAAGTTATTTATTCGATAAGCGAAAAATTTTACCAGTTGCCACTAGTTTGCAAGGCGAATATGGCTTAAATGATTTATATATCGGCGTGCCAGCGATAATTGGTAAAAATGGCGTTGAAAAAGTTATTGAATTACAATTAAATTCTGAAGAAAAAATTATGTTTGATAATTCGGTTGAGGCTGTTAAAAAGCTGGTCGCAGAAATAAAATTATAATTTTAATTTAAACATTATTATCGACCAAAATGCCCGATATTAGAATACAATTTGGAAGGCTTAAATTTATTTTTTTTCTGATATTATTTATCTTTTTGATGATAATTTATCGAATGTTTTTTGTGGTTCTTACTCACGATAGAGCCAATATAAAAAATATTTATGAGTCACGAAAAAATATTAGAAGAGCCGATATATATGATCGTAATGGCGTTTTGGTCGCAACCGATTTAAAAACAAAATCTCTTTATGTCAGTTCGGTGTTGGTGCGCGATGCAAAATATGTTGCTGACTCTTTGGCCAAGAGCTTTCCTGATTTAAAATATGAAGAAGTTCTTAAGAAAATTAACGAAGGAAAAAATGGTAAGCAATGGATTTTAATTAGAAGAAATTTAACGCCTTCGCAAGTTGATACTGTAGAGAAATTACAAATCGCAGGACTAATTTTTGAAGAAGATTTAATTCGCGTTTATCCACAAAAATCAATTGCTAGTCATTATGTCGGGTTTGTTGATCTAGATAGAAAAGGCCTGTCAGGCATTGAAATGCAACATGATCGTAAATTAATGACGAGTCAAAATCTTTATTTAGCGATGGATGTGCGTATTCAAGATATTTTATTTGATGAATTGATAAAAGCGAAAGAAGAGTTTCGCGCCAAGGCTGCATCGGGGATTGTTGTGAATGTAAATAATGGCGAAATTTTGGCGATGGCGTCGATTCCATCTTTTGATGCAAATTTACAAAGCGAAGTTTTGCCCGAGCAAAGATTTAATATGGTAACAAGCGGGTCTTACGAGCTTGGCTCGGTTATGAAAATTTTTACTAACGGCGCTGCTTTTGAGCATAATTTAATAAATATGGAAGATGTTTATACTGTTAATGAACCAATAAAATATGGCAGATTTTCTATTAAAGATCATGATAAATATGGCGATCAAATGACGGTAAAAGAAATTTTTTCTAAAAGTTCTAACATAGGGACTGTTAAGATTGCCGAGAAATTAGGAATTTATAATCAAAAAGAATTTTTATCAAAATTTGGTTTTTTAAAAAAAGTTGAAGCAGATTTTCCAGGGCTCGGAAGAACGATTTATCCAAAAAATTGGCGAGAAATAAATTTGTTTACAATCTCTTATGGACATGGAATCGCCTCAACTCCGCTTCATTTAGCTTTAGCAACTTCGGCGATTGTTAATGGTGGATATTTATATAAACCCTCATTTTTAAAACTTGAAAAAAATCCTGAACAACCAAAAAAATTAATTAAAGATGAAACGGTGGATAAAATGCGCAAAATGATGCGAAGCGTTGTCGAAGAAGGTACGGGGAGGTATGCAAACATCGATGGATATGAAGTTGGTGGTAAAACTGGAACGGCAGATCGTGCTGAATTTGGAAGTTATAATGAGGGTCAAACTTTAGCTTCTTTTGTTGGAGTTTTTCCAATTTCTGATCCAAAATATTTAGTCTATGTAGTTTTTGATAGACCAAATTATATATTCAACACTGCGGGCATGGTTGCTGCGCCTGCAGCGGGTAAAATAATAAAAAATATTGCACCACTTTTATCAATAAATGTTAAAAATTCTCTCAGAAATTAATTCGAAATATCAAAACTTGCTTTAGCTAAAAATATTCCACAAGAAATTGCCAAATTTAATGATCTTTGGTTATTTTTCATTTTAATTAAAACTTTATGATCGGCCTTTGAATGAATAAAATCAGGCGCCCCAGCGCTTTCTTTTCCAAATAAAATAAAATCATTATCTTTAAATTTAAACTCTTGGACATCTTCTTGCCCTTTGGTTGAGGCTAATATGAGGCGTGCATTGCTTTTTAAAATATTTTCAGCAAAAAAATTTTCAAAAGAGGGGTGTCGCACGATTTTAACTGACTCAATATAATCCATTGCAGACCTCTTTATTCTTTGTAAATCAAAAGGAAAGCCAAGGGGTTCTATGACATGAAATTCAGTATCGAAGCACGCACAGCATCGAATTATAGCTCCAACATTGCCGGCTATTTCTGGCTGAAATAAAACAATTTTTAACATTTTGTAAAATTCATGTTTATTTTTAAAATTAACCTTTTTATTATTTTATATAAAATTGCTACTTATACAACTATTAAAATTTTGTTTGATATTGTTTTTTAAATAGTTTAAATTGTTTTTTTTAAATATAAATTTCAATCTACTTCAAAATAATTTTTACATTTTGAGTAAATTTTTTTTGCAAATTAATTTTATACTTTTATTTTGATGTCAGAAAAAGTCAAAATCGTTTTTATAGAAAAAGGAGAAGCGAAGGAATTTGAAGTTCCGGTCGGATCTTCTGTTTTAGAAGTTGCGCATAGCAACAATATTAATCTAGAAGGAGCTTGTGAAGGCTCACTAGCATGCTCTACTTGCCATGTGATCGTGGATAAGAAATTTTATGATAAATTAGATTCTCCTTCGGAAGATGAGGAGGATATGCTTGACTTGGCTTTTGGATTAACGCCAACTTCAAGGCTGGGTTGCCAAATAATAATGACCAAAGAGTTAGACGGGCTTACTTTAATAGTTCCTGACGAAACTCGTAATATTTCAATAAACAATTAAATAAACTAAAAAATTATGAAAAAAAGTTTAATAATTAAATTATCAATCGTTTTGGTAGTTTTGGTTCTGTCCTATTGCGTGTTTTGGTTTTTTAAAGCTGGTCAATCTGAAAAGCAAATAAATAAATTCATTGCTGACAACTCCTCTTATATTTCAGCCGGAGAAATCGCGGTTTCTGGCTTCCCAGTTGCTCAAAAAATTGTTATCTCTGATTTAAAAATTACAGTTCCTGTTAATTTAATCGCTAAAAGACAAATTGTTATTAAACAATTACAAGCAAATTCTGGAATATTTTCAAATGAGTTCGTCGTGAATCTTACTGATGCAGTAAAAGTTCAAGATCTTGATAATTCTGGAGATTTATTTGATGTTGAGTTCGTTAGTCAGCCAGAAATTTTGGTTTCATTGCTAGACGGCGCCATTTCAAAATTCCAATATAATGATGTTGGCTTTAAAGTTCTTGATGCTGAAAAAAATGTAGTAAATGCTTCTTCTGGCACTTCTATTTTATCAGAAAATTCAGTTGATGAATCAGACAAACGCACAAACAAAATAAACATTTCTTTCAAAGATTTAGAAGGTTACACAGTTATAGATTTCTATAAAAATCTTTTAGAGAAGAAAGTTATCGAAGGAATTAAAACCGAAGAAATTAAAGTTAATATAAATCCAATTGCTATGATTGATCCAAATCTTCAGCAAATGCCTCCACTTACACCTGAACAAGCTGGAATAGTTCAGCCTAATATGGCGCCAGTTGTTGATCCGAATCAACCTCCAATGATGCCTCCAGTTGATGGTAACTCTGCTGTTGCCCAAGCTGTTGCAAGTCAAAATGGTGGTGTTCAACCAGTAGCTATGCCTGTTGACCCATCAAATCAAGCTCCAGTAGCTAATATCGATCCTAACAATCCGCAACAAGCTCCTTTGGTTGCTACAATTGTAGAATCTGAACTATCTAAACATAATGTTGTTATTGATGTTGTATTAACCTTGACACCTTCAGTTAAGCAAGAACAAGGAGAAGTTCCTCCAGTTGATCCAACTCAAGTACAAGAATTGCCAGTTCAATATGTACAAAATATTAAGATTAATAATGTTGAGTTGAGCAATGCTTCTTACAAAATCAACATTACAGGTGATGCAATAAGTGCATCAGATGACAACTACCCATCTGGTGGAATAACTGTAAAAGTTGAGAAAATTGCGAGCCTTGTTGCTCATTTAAAAGGTCAATTTAAACAACTTTCTCAATCTAAAAAGCCTACAGTTCCTTCAAACGGAGTTGATTTGACAAGTGAGCAAGCTCAACAAAGTCAAATACAAAATTATGATATTTTCTTAAATAACATATCTGAAAAATTATCAGATGTTTCAAATGAAATAGCTTCAAAAAATTCTGTTTCAAAAGATAATGTTGCGCAATTTGATGTTAGAAGAGAAAAAAATCTTGAATTCCTAGTAAATGAAGTTCCAGTTCGCGAAATAATTGGAAAATTCTAAAATAATTTTTTAGAAGTGAATATTGAAAGCGCTATTAAAGAGGCGGTTGAGATTCTTAAAAAGAACTCAATCGCCTCAGCCATTTTAGAAGCACGAATTTTAATATCTTTTGTTACAAAGCTTTCCAAAGAAGATATTATTTTTAAATCCACGCACATTAATCTTCCCCAAGACCAAATAGAAAAATATTTCGACTTAATCCATAAGAGAATAAAAAAAATTCCATTAACGCATTTAACGAATAACCGTGAATTTTTTGGCAATAATTTTTATGTCGATGAAAATGTTCTAGATCCGCGACCAGATTCGGAGACTTTAGTTGAGATGATAATTAAGAAATACAAAAGCTTATCTTTTTTAAATCTATGCGAAATTGGATGCGGTTCTGGATGCTTGATAATTTCGTTAATAAAGCATTTTAAAGATTGGCAAGGCTCTGCTGTTGATATATCCAAAAAAGCTCTTGAAATTGCCCAAAAAAACGCCCAAACCAATGAAGTTTTTGGAAGAATAGAATTTTTAGAATCAAATCTTTTTAAAGATTTGAAGGATAATCAGATTTTTGACATTATAATTTCTAACCCACCCTATATTCCAACTGCCGATATTGAAAATTTACAAGATGAAGTTAGGCTTTATGAGCCAAGAATTGCTCTTGACGGAGGTTTGGACGGGCTGGATTTTTATCGAAACATCGCTAATCAATCTAGAAAATTTTTGAAAAATAATGGAAATATTTTTTTAGAAATTGGTTATAATCAACATCAAGAAGTCATCGATATTTTTGAAAAATTTAATTTTAAATTTATTGATTCTGCCAAGGATTTAAGTGGAATAATTCGTGTTTTGGAATTTGAAAAAATATAAAAATTATGAAAAATTTAAAAGTTTTTAATAACATTTTCGATATAAAAAATTTTGTAAATGACAATAAAAAATTAAACAAAACAATAGCTTTCGTGCCTACGATGGGTTCGCTTCACGAGGGACATGTAGCGCTAATTGAAAACGCTAAAAAACATGCTGATATTGTAATTGTAAATATTTTTGTAAATAAAGCGCAATTTAACGACTTAAAAGATTATGAACTTTATCCGCAGAATTTAGAAAATGATGTCAAAATTTTAAGCAATAGTTGTGCTGATGCTTTGTTTGCCCCGTCTAATTTAGAAATTTATGATGAAAATTTTTCTTTTAAAATTGTTCCAACTGCGATGGTTGATTGTTTGTGCGCCAAGGATAGAGTAGGTCATTTTGATGGAGTTGCTTTGATAATTACTAAATTATTTAATATAATTAATCCGGATTATGCTTTTTTTGGAGAAAAAGATTTTCAGCAATTAGCGATTATTAAAAAATTAGTTAAAGATTTAAATTTTAATGTAGAAATATTAGGTGTTGAAACGGTAAGGGAGCCTTCGGGTTTGGCGCTGTCTTCGCGCAATCAAAGATTGTCTGAACATAATAAAATCAAAGCCTCAATGATTTATAAAGTTCTTAATGAAATTAAAATTAACCCACAAATAATCGAAGAAAAGAAGCGTGAATTACTCGAAAATGGTTTTGAAAAAATTGATTATCTTGAAATTAGAAATGAAGATAATCTTAAATTGAATATGGACTTAATTTCTCCAAAAAAGCGTCGAATATTTATTGCAGTTTATTTAGAGGGAGTTAGGTTAATTGACAACATATCATTATAACTTCTATTAGATAAATATGATTTATATCATTATTAGTAACATCGGCTTGGCAATCATGATGTTGTATGTTTATTTTCGCTATTCCCATTATAGAATTAGCTCAGGTAAAGAGATAAAAGAATTGAGAGAAAAATCTGATACGCAAACTTCTGAATTAAGATCTTTTGACGCTAAACTTTTGAGTTCTATCAAGGGTTACCAAGATAGGGTTGAAGCGCTTTTAATCGAGGTCGGAATGGTTAGGCAAGAAAAAGAAAAAGAAATGGAATTGCGCGCTGATTTTGAGAAAAAATATGAAATATTAAATCAAAAAAATAGTGATCATGAATCGGTTCATTCAGAAATAACTAATGCCATTTTAAATATAGTTAACGATACCCATGAAACCGCGAAAAATCTAGGAAAAGACCTATATGAAAAAATTAGCGATTCATACAAAAAAGAAGTTCAGGAAAATCAAAATTTAATATCGAAAGTTAATCAAAATGTTGCGGATTTTGTTTCAAAATTTAATTCAGCGCAAAACCAAGTTATGAAAGAAAAAGAAGATTATAGATTTCACGAATTGTTCCAGCCGGCTAATAGCGAGGTTTCAAAAAATTTAATAATTGACGCTTTAAGTTTCGTTAAAAATAAAGGTTTCATCGTAAATAAAAATCTTTTTATGCCTGAAAATTTTGATGAACAAAAATCTAAATTGATGCTTTGTGAAATTGCTTTTATAAAAAATAATAAGCTTTTTATCCTTGATTTTAAAGGCACAAACTACATTTTTGAATATTTTGCAAGCAAGGCCAAAAACGATAAAATGGCAGAAGAAAACTTTAATATAAAATTTAAAAGATATATAATGCTACTTAGCAACCACAGATATTATGAACTCATAAATCGCGCAATAAATTCCGAAACTTCCCAACATGATTCTTATAAAGTTGTTATTGTTGTACCAAGTAAAAACGAAATTAAGTTGCTAAAAGATTTGCAATATTATGAAAAGGCGCAACAATTAAATTTCGATATTATTGATATCGAAGACTTAATCAAAATTACATCTTAAATTATGACTAATACTTTACCAAAAATTGCCCAAAAAAGTTCATATAAAGTTGAAGTTGAGGCGGGTAAAAAATATTCTTGGTGCTCATGTGGCTTATCTTCAAACCAGCCCTTTTGCGATGGTGCGCACAAATCTTATAAGAACCCAGATGGATCTAGTGTTATGAAGTCCATTTCTTATGTTGCCGAAGAAAATAAAACAGTCTATTTTTGCGGTTGTAAACATAGTAAAAATAGCATGTTTTGCGATGGTTCACATTCTCAATTGAAAAATGAATAACTCATTAAAAACAACGCCACAAAATTCTTCAAAAAAAACTGCGAATATTCGCAAATTATCAGCGCTAATTCCTTATTTTAAGCCTTATAAAAAAGAAGTATTTTTTGCGTTATTAGCGCTTTTAATCACGGCTTTGATGGTATTATTTTTTGGTAAAGCCATTAAATATTTAATCGATTTTGGATTTGCAAAACGCGATCAATTTTCGTTAAATTTAGTTTTAATGATTTTTATTTTGGCGGTTGGAATTATGTCGATAGCGGGCTATTATCGATCTTATTTAATCAATTCTGCTTCCGAAAAAGTTATCGCCGATTTGCGCAAAAAAATATATGATCACATAATCCGAGTTTCCGCAGAATTTTTTGAAATTACCAAGGCCGGCGATGTAGTTTCTAGGCTTTCAGTTGATACCACAATTCTTTATAATGTTCTAAGTAATACAATTTCTTTTTTGTTAAGAAATTTAATTCTTTTTTTGGGTGGAATGTTTTTTTTATTTCTTACCAGCGCCAAGCTTAGCATAATTTCATTTTTATTAATTTCTATCGCCATAATGCCAATTTTTGTTTTGGGTCGATTGATTAAAAATTTGTCGCATAAAGTACAAAATTCTTTATCATTTGTATCTTCGCACATTGAAGAGTCTGTAAACGGCATCAAAACAATTCAATCTTATTTATGTGAAGATAAAGAGGTGCGCAATTTCAAGAATTTTGTAGATGATTCTTTAAAAATGGCTCTTGAAAAAATTCGCATAAAATCGCTGATGGTTGCAATGGTCATATGCTTAGCTTTCGGTTCAATCGCGGTGGTTATTTTAATTGGTAGCCAAGATGTTTTGAGTAATAAAATGACCTCTGGCGATTTATCTTCATTTCTTTTTTACTCAATAATTTCGGCAACTTCATTGGTTGCATTAAGCCAAATTGCTGGTCAATTGCAAAGCGCATCAGCTTCAGCGGAGAGAATTTTTGAACTACTTGATATTAAATCTCCGGTGAAAGAAAAATTAGATTTTGAAAAATTTATTGAAACAAAAAATATTGATATAAAATTTAGTGAAATATCTTTTTCTTATCCAAGTCGCAAAGATTTTGATGTTTTAAAAAATTTCAATTTAGAAATAAAGCAAGGCCAGAAGATCGCCATTGTTGGTTCTAGCGGTTCTGGCAAAAGTACTATTTTGCAATTATTATTAAGATTTTATGATATCGACAATGGTTCAATTTCTTTAAATTCGCAAGATATTCGCAATCTATCTTTCGCAGATTTACGCAAAAATTTTTCATATATTTCTCAAGATTGTTTTATTTTTTCGGGAACGATTTTAGAAAATATTGCCTATGTCGATAAATCAATTACCGCAGAAATTGTGGAGCGAATTATTGAAGAAAATTCAGCGTTACATTTCATCAAAGATTTACCGCTTGGAGTTAATAGTTTTGTTGGCGAAAAAGGTATAAAATTATCGGGCGGAGAAAGGCAAAGAATTGCGATTGCGCGCGCTATTATCAAGGATTCGCCAATTTTACTGCTTGATGAAGCAACTTCGGCGCTCGATAATCAAAATGAAAAATACATCAATCAAGCAATGTTTAATTTTGCTCGCGACAAAACCGTTATTACCGTTGCTCATAAATTGTCTTCAATCATCAAAGCTGAGAAAATTATTTTTCTGAAAGATGGCCAAATTGTAGAGTCAGGAACTCATCAAGAACTTGTTTCAAAAAATGGTTTTTACCAAAAAATGTATGAAGCAGAAATCATAGAAGAAGTAAAATAACAATTTCTCAGATCAAAAATCCATTTTTCTTGGCGCGTTTTATCTTTAGTAAGAAGAAAAACACAGCTTTGGAAGTATTAATATATGAACTAGTAAAATATGGTGGAGAGGGCGGGATTTGAACCTGCGAACGCTTACGCGGGCAGATTTACAGTCTGCTGCCATTGACCACTCGGCCACCTCTCCACAAATGAGTGGATTTAAAAAAATAAAAAATGGAGCGGGTGAAGGGAATCGAACCCTCACGGCCAGCTTGGAAGGCTGGAACTCTACCGTTGAGCTACACCCGCGCAATTTAAAATTTTTAAAAATTTTATTTAAAAAGAAAAAGCTTTTTTAAAGCTAGATTTTTTGAATTAATCCTCAATTGTATTTTTTATTATTAAAAATGCTAGTGCATTTTTAAGCTTTTATTTCAATTCTTCTAATAATTTGTTATAAAATTTTTCAAAATCTTTGAAACTATTTTTCTTTTTTTCAGTCGTATCTTGATTCATTACAAAATTTATAGCTTTGGTTTCAATAGCGGTGAGTCTGATATTTTCAATGATTTGAGGATTTTTTTGATAATATTCAATCACTTGTTTTTCTTGCCCTGGGAATCTTGCCAAAACTTTGGCGATTTCTTTATCAAAATCTTCTTTGCTTAATTCAATTTTATTTTGTTCGCAAATTTTTGATAAAATAATGCCACAACGAATCATTTTTTTAGCTAACTCTTCCTTGGCTTCGTGAGCTTTTTCTTTTTCTTTATCGTTTTTAAATTTTTGTGGATTAGTTTTTAATTCTTCTTCGATTTCGCGCCACATAATATTGGTTTGCTCTTCAACCATTCCCGCCGGTAAATCAAAATCATATTTTTTATTAAAATACTCAAAAAGCTCAATTTTAAAAGCGTCGAAGGTCATGTCTTCGTTGCGTTTTTCTAATTCTTTTTTAAGATTTTCTTCAAAAACTTTTTTGCTTTCAAGTCCGAAACTTTCTTTAACAAATTCATCGGTAATTTCAGGCATTTTTGCCACTAAAATTTCATTAATTTTGACTTCAAATTCCGCTGGTTTTCCGGCTAAATTTTCAACGCGATAATCTTTGGGAAATTTAACTTTAACCGTTAATTCATCTCCGGCTTTTTTGCCAACTAATTGCTCTTCAAAATCATCAATAAAGCTTTTTGATCCAAGTTCTAATTGGTAATCTTTAGCGCTTCCACCTTCAAATTCTTTTTTGTCAACTTTACCAACATAATCAATCTTAACTGCGTCTTTAAGCTTGGCTTTGTAGCCTGCTTCTTGTTTGTCCCAAGTGCAAAAATATTTAGCAAATTTTTTAAATTCTTCACCCAATTCGCTTTCGGCAATTTCAATTTCTTTTTTAACAACTTTAACTTTTTTGATATCAATTTCAGGAACTTCGGGGAATAATTCCATAATCAAATTAACTTCAACATCGTGGCCCATTTCAATCTTTTTAAGATCAACTTTAGGCTGAAGCGCAAGTTTGATTTTATTGTCGGTGACGATTTTTTTAATATTTTCAGAAATCAATTTTTCAACTTCATCAATCATAATCGCTGATCCGTGTTTATCCTTGATAACACTGGTTGGAACTTGCCCTTTGCGAAAGCCATTAAGGTTAAAAGTGCCTTGGATTTTTGCGATATAATCATCAATTTTTTTATTAACCAATTCTTTTGGCAAAATCAATTCAAAATCTTTTCTCAATTTTTTGTCATGAGTATTTTTAATTCTAGCTTCCATTTTAATGTTTGTTTTGTTGATATAAATGTTATAAAAAATCCCGCAAATAAATTGCTTAATTTTAATTATGAAAAGGGATTTTGTTTTTGAATATTGTAATGACTAAATTTAATTTCACAAAATATTTTTTATAAAAATATTTAGCTTTTACGTTTTTTTTTCGACCACAATCTATCTAAAAAATAAAACCAAAAACCATTAATTATTGGCTCAATAATGGCGTCCAAGGTTGCTAATTCTAAACTCGCATTAGTGATTATTTTGTTGCAAGTTAAGGCGATTAAAATATGTCCACAAGTATAGATTATCGCGCGCATGATACTGCCACGAACGGTTATTTCTCCAAGTTTTACGAGTGGTGAATTTTTTAAGATTTTCATATTATTTTTAATTTTATTATGTTTTTTTAGTTAAACTCAACTTAAAAATTAAAACCCAAATCTCATCGCGGATGTCGCGATTTACTCACGACGAAGCGATCAAAATTAATTACTTAATTTATGAATGCCTCGGAAATACCGCTTCCAATCTTAAATCAGGCGATTGAATTTAAGGACGAGTCTGCATAAGCCTACTAAATGTAGGCGCGCAAAGACGAGATCCGCGAAATTCTGTCGCATCATTTAAGAGTGGGAGTCGGTATTTTTCACATAAACTTGCGAACCGAGCTCTCTAAACTTATCACTCATTTCTTTCATGCCAATTTCCGCTTGTTCGGCTTGTTCTTTTTTTGCAAAATCACGCACATCTTGCGAAATTTTCATCGAGCAAAATTTTGGTCCGCACATTGAGCAAAAGTGAGCAAGCTTTGAGCCATCAGCGGGCAGGGTGGCATCGTGATAAGATTTTGCCATTTCCGGATCAAGGCTTAGATTAAATTGATCTTCCCAGCGAAATTCAAAGCGTGATTTCGACAATTCGTCATCGCGTTCTTTGGAAATAATTTTTCCTTTGGCTAAATCTCCGGCATGAGCAGAAATTTTATAAGCGATAACGCCGGCGCGAACATCGTCTTTATTGGGCAAGCCCAAATGTTCTTTTGGCGTAACATAACATAACATTGCGGTTCCAAACCAACCAATCATTGCGGCGCCAATAGCTGAAGTAATGTGGTCATAAGCGGGAGCGATATCGGTGGTGAGGGGCCCGAGCGTGTAAAAAGGCGCTTCGTGGCACAATTCAAGTTGTTTATCCATGTTTTCTTTAATCAAATGCATTGGGACATGTCCCGGACCTTCGATCATAACTTGGCAATCATGCTTCCAAGCAATTTTAGTGAGTTCGCCCAAAGTTTTTAATTCGGCAAATTGCGCGTCATCATTGGCATCATTAATTGAGCCGGGACGAAGCCCGTCACCGAGTGAAAAGCTCACATCATATTGCTTTAATATTTCACAAACTTCTTCGAAATTAGTGTATAAAAAATTTTCTTTATGATGAGCTAAACACCATTTGGCATGAATTGAACCGCCACGAGAGACTATCCCCGTAGTGCGCTCTGCCGTTAAATGGATAAATGGCAAACGCACTCCGGCATGAATTGTGAAATAATCGACACCTTGTTCACACTGCTCAATAAGGGTGTCGCGATAGATTTCCCAAGTTAATTCTTCGGCAATTCCGCCAACTTTTTCTAAGGCTTGATAAATTGGAACGGTGCCGACGGGAACGGGGCAGTTGCGAATAATCCATTCGCGAATATTGTGAATATTGAGTCCGGTCGATAGATCCATTAAAGTATCGGCGCCAAAACGAGTCGCCCAAATCATTTTTTCAACCTCATCTTCAACTGAAGAAAAAATTGCCGAATTACCAATATTGGCATTAATTTTAATCAAAAAATTGCGCCCAATAATCATTGGTTCAGATTCTGGGTGATTGATGTTGGCGGGAATAATGGCGCGCCCTGAAGCGATTTCGTCGCGAACAAATTCTGCAGTTATAAAATCAGGAAATTTAGCGCCAAATTTTTCGCCACTAAATTTTTTTGCACGCGAAATATTTTTAATATAATCTTCTTCGCGAGCAATATTTTCACGAATCGCGATATATTCCATTTCTTTAGTAATTATACCAGCGCGAGCATAAGCCATTTGCGTTGGAACAAGATTTTTTTTGGCGCGAAGAGGGCGATGATTGCTTAAATCAAATTCGGGAACGGTTTTTAGATTTGATAAAGTTGTGCCATTGTCTTCGGGGCGAACATTGCGCCCTTGGTAATATTCAACATCATTTCTTTCTAAAATCCATTTTTCACGAATTCTTGGCAAACCTTTGTTCAAATTAATTTTATCTAAATAATTTGAATCGGAATAAGGGCCCGAAGTGTCGTAAACCTTAAAATTTTTGGTGGAAGAAGTTTTTGCAAGATTTATTTGACGCATCGCCACGGCAACATCGGCAAATTTTTTGCTTGAAATATGAATTTTTTCTGAGGCTGGAAGCGCTCCTAGGGTAATTTTATTGCTTAACATTTTTAAAAAATAAAAGTTGACTACTTTACTAGGTTAAGAGTTTTTTTGAAGTTTTGCAAGTCGAACTTTAATAAAATAATTCAATCGATATTTTTTAAATCGATATTTTCTTTGAGCTTGCCATTTTTAAAATAAGCGCTGGCGACTTGATAATAATCTTGGGCATTTTCAAATTTTTCTTGAGAAAAATCTGTGGTTAAAATTTCACTAGAGCCTTGATAGCCAAAGTTTTTAATCGTTACATCATAAACTTTTTGTTGTTTTTTAAGTTTTAATAAAAATAGTTTATTCTCAGTAAAATACCCCAAATCAGAATAAGTGCTAACAAAAGCGCGTGAAATATATTTTTTATCACTATTTAAAACATTAACGCCGAAGAATTTTGATTTATAAGAAAGATTTAGAAAACTTAATAGCGTTGGAGCGATATCAATTTGACTAGAATTTTCAGCATAAATTTGCGGTTTAATAATTTTTGGCGCGTAAAAAATTGCCGGAATTTGATAGCGCCACAAAGGTATGTCGCTATTGCCGGCAGAGCCAGCACAATGATCGGCAACAAAAACAAAAATTGTATTATTAAACCAAGATTTATTTTGTGATTTTTTAATTAATTGCCCGATGGCGTAATCAGAATATTTAACCGCTCCATCGCGATTAGTTTTTGAAGGAATATCAATTTTATTATCCGGATAAGTAAAGGGGCGATGATTGGAAGTGGTCATTACGAAATTTAAAAAATTCTTACCTTTGACATGGGATTTGTCAGCTTCGGCGATGGTTTTGTCAAACAAATCTTCATCGGCAACGCCCCACGCATTTGAAAAAGTAATTTCATCTTTGGCAAATTTGGGATGATCGATTGTTTCGTAACCATTATGGGCAAAAAAATAATTCATATTATCAAAATAACCATCACCACCATAGATGAATTTTGCTTCATATCCCCTAGCTTTCAGTGGCGTTGCAATATTGAATAAATTTTCATTATGGGGGCGACGAACAATTGAATTGCCCGGAGTTGGCGGAATCGACAGAGTTAGTGCCTCTAAGCCTCTAACGGTGCGTGTTCCCGTCGCTTTAAGATTGGTAAAAAATAAGCCTTTTTTAGCAAATTCATCGAGATTTGGTGTAAGATTTTTTTTGCTACCGAAGTGAGTCATAAAATCGGCACTCATGCTTTCAATGGTGATAAAAATAATGTTATATTTTTGTTCTTTTTGATTTTTTTGAGCGACAATAAATCTTTCAATGCCAGTGTTTTCAACGAATTTAGTGAGCGGTTCTTGCTTAGAAATTAAAGCGCGAAGGCGATTTTCGGAAGTTGTTAAATCGCTGGTTACATAAAATTTATCATAATCAATTTGATTATTGCGATAAGCTGAGAATAGTTGATAAATGCCGTTTTGCGACAGTTCTTTATTATAATTATTGTTAAAAAATTTATCAATTTTACTTGAATCAATTACAAAAAATTCGAAAAGTAATATTGAAAAAATTAACCCAAAAGATTTAAAGCGATTTTTAAAAGAATAATTTTTTATCAACACTATTTGACGATAAGAAAAATAAAAAATTATCGAACTAATGGCGAGAATTATTGATAGCAAAAGCCCCATCGGATAAGATTCAACGATGTTTCTGATTACTTCGGTGGTATAAATTAAATAATCAACAGCGATAAAATTAAAGCGCGCATTAAAATCTTCAAAAAAAACTATTTCCGAAAAAACTGAAAAAATGATGATATTAATGAAAATAAAATAAATTATCTTAAGAAAAATTTGATGTTTTTGGTGATTAAAAATTTTTTGAGGAAGTAGCGTAAAATAAATAAATGGCAGGATCGCAAAATAACAGGCCGTAAGACAATCAAAAAACAATCCAATTGAAAAAATTTTAATAATCTCAATTGTTGAAATCGTAATTTCATTGAAATATTGAGTTAATAAAATAATTCTTAGGAAGAATGATAAAAAAATAAAAATTATTAATATTTTCAACCAAGAGGCGTTAAAAATATTTTTTTTAAAAGGGGTCACTAAATTTATTTTTTAAACATTTGGAGCATTCGCCAAGTAACTAAAAAACCACCAAAAATATTTATGGAAGCGATGATTATTGCGATGAAACTTAATAGTGAAATCAATCCGAAAGTTTTAGCGGATCCAAGGGCGATTATGGCGCCAACGATTATTACGCCAGAAATTGCATTGGTTACCGACATTAGAGGGGTATGAAGCGCGGGGGTTACTTTCCAAACGACAAAATAACCAACAAAGCAGGCTAAAACGAAAATACTAAAGCCAAAAATTAATGGACTTACTCCGCCACTATTGGCTATTTCGTAACTTAGTTCGGTTATTTTTAAAACTAACTCATCAGATTTTGAAGTTATTTCTTGAGTTAAATTTATAATTTCGGTTAAATTCCCTGACATAACTTTGCGTGATTAATTAAATATTTTCAAAAGAATTTTATGACGCTTAAAAAAAATGTCAAAGAAAATAGAAATGTTTTTTTCGTGACTCTCAAATCGTTAGTGTCGCTAACGAGCTTCAGCTCCTCCGTAAAGCGCTTAAACCCCCTTAATTTTAATTAAAACTCAGAAAGCTTTCATGCTGTAGCTCCCCCCTTGAGGGTTATTTGCGTTAAAAAAAATAGCCTAAACGGCTATTTTTAGCAAATAACGGGATTAGGAGCGATAGCGACGCTATCCCGGGGGCGAGTCCTTTTCAAAGAAAAGGACGAAGCGTTGACAAACAAAAATATTTTACAAAAAAAGCAATTTCTTGGTTTTGATTTTTAAAACTCTCTCTCAAAATATTATTACCCCTCACCCTAACCCTCTCCCCGCTTGGCGGGGAGAGGGGATGATGGAGATAATTTTTCTGAAGAAAATAAACTAAAAAACCACTAAATTTTCCCTTTATAACTAAAAAATAATCCTTCCAATTCCCTCTTCCCGCAAAGCGGGGAGAGGGTTAGGGTGAGGGGCTTTAAAAGAAGAATTTAGATTTAAATTTCTTACTTCGGCCCGGAACCGTTGATTATCTCGGCTTTTTTGACCCCCCCCACGGCTAAAAGTTTTAACTACCGTCAAAACATTTTAGCCTGTAATTTGCTAAAAATAGCCGTTTAGGCTATTTTTAACGCAAATAACCCTCAAGGGGGGGAGCTGGATTCCGAATGTGTTGAGAGTTTGTTCATAAAATTTAGTAATGCAATTCAAGAGGGTGAGTCGTCTTTTTTGGAATTTTTTTTCTTTAACTTTTTTCGTAACCTCAAAATCTTTGATGCCTTGGGTTTTTTGACCCCCCCACGGCTAAAAGTTTTAACTACCGTCAAAACATTTTAGCCTGTAATTTGCTAAAAATAGCCGTTTAGGCTATTTTTAACGCAAATAACCCTCAAGGGGGGAGCTGGATTCCGAAAGTGTTGAAAATTCGAGTAATAAATCAAAAAAGTAAAAAATTCATCGCGGATGTCGCGATTCATTCGCGACGAAGCGATTCGATATATCCCTAAATTTGCGTAAGCAAATTTAAATATCGAATTGCGAAAATGTATTTTAATACATTGAGCTTTGAGGGTTCGATGACCAACGAAGTAAGCGCTTAAAATTCGACAAGGATTGGTTGGGGCGGCGGATTACGCACAAAGATATATTTTATTTTGCGTGCGTTTCAATTCTCGCTTTGCTCGAATTGTCGAACCTAAGGTTCGAACCTGCCGATTAGATTTTGTGGGTAAAATTGATTGGTTGGGGCGGCAGGATTCGAACCTACGGGTGGCGGTATCAAAAACCGCTGCCTTACCACTTGGCTACGCCCCAAAATGCATGTTTTTTCTAGAAAACTCGAAAAAATGAGTTGCTATTTATAAAATTTTTTAAATTTCAAGTCAAGTGAGAATGTGATTTAATAAGCTAAAGCTCTTCTAATCAAAAGCGCAATTTAACTTTAAAATTAAAATAAATTTGATTTATTTTAAGTTACATATCGAGCAATTCGGATTTTTATTTAAAACCGTTTTGCGAAAATCATTTTTTAAAAAATCAAAAATTAAAATTTTGCCAGAAATATCTTCGCCGATTTTTAAAATTTCGTTAATTGCGTAGGTCGCTTGCATAGCCCCTAAAGTCCCAGCTACCGCCCCTAAAATGCCTTTTTCGCTCAATGGTAATTCAAATTTTTCATCCACAATATTTGGATTAAAACACGCATAACAAGGTTGATTATTTTCGTAAGATTTAAAAATACTTAATTGCCCTTGGAAGCCTTTAACCGCGCCGAAAACCAAAGGTTTTTTTTGCTCAAAACACACTTGATTAATTATGAAACGGCTGGGAAAATTATCGGTGGCATCAACGATAATTTCGTAATCTTTGACGAGCTTGGTTAAATTATTATGATCAGCGCGAATTGGATAAACTTCCAGATTTAAATCGGGATTTAATTTACGCAATTTTTCCTCAGCGCTATGAACTTTTTGAATATTTAATTTACTAAAATCATGAATTATTTGGCGTTGTAAATTTGATAATTCGACCTTGTCATTATCAATAATTCCAATATTGCCAACTCCAGCGCAGACTAGATATTGTAGCAACGCAGAGCCAAGTCCGCCAGCGCCAATCACCAAAATTTTGCTTTGTAATAATTTTTGTTGTCCAACTTCGCCAATTTCATTAAGTAAAATATTGCGCGAATAAAGTTCGAGTTGTTGAGGATTTAGCATATTAGATTTTTATTTCATTAAAAAATTCATCCGCCGATTTTTTTATGGCTAAAATTTCTTGCTCAGATTTACGCTTTAAATTGGCGTAAGGATAAAAAAGTCGTGCGTTATTTTTGAGTAATTTTTCATTTTTAATTAAAAAATTCCAATATAAAAAATTAAACGGACAAGCATTTTTAACCAACGAATTTTCGTTAGTAGTTTTTTTTACATCAAAATAACAATTTTTACAAAAATTCGACATTTTGTTAATGTAATTTCCGCTAGAGCAATAAGGCTTTGAAGCCACAATTCCACCATCAGCATAAATTGCCATACCGCGCGTATTGGGCATTTCAACCCACTCAAAAGCATCGGCATAAACTCCTAAATACCATTCATCAATTGCATCGGGATTAATTTCAGCAAGTAAAGCAAAATTGCCCGTTATCATCAATCTTTGAATGTGATGGCTGTAGGCGTTTTGGCGTGTTTGTTTAATGGCAATATTTAAACAATTCATCTTGGTTTTATTTTCATCCCAATAAAAATCAGGCAATTTTCGTTGATGATTAAAATAATTTAATTCGCGATATTTTGGCATAAAATGCCAATAAATTCCACGAATATATTCGCGCCAGCCAATGATTTGACGAATAAATCCTTCGGCGCTTGCAAGATCACAATTACCTTTAAAATATTCTTCTTCGACTTTTTTTGCGCAAGTTAAAGCGTCGAGCAAACCAATATTGATGTACATCGAGATGATGCTGTGAAAACCAAAATCAACATCGTGACGCATGGCATCTTGATAATTTCCGAAATTTTTTAGACGATTTTCTAAAAAATCTACAAAATGCAAATTGGCTTCAAAAGCGCTTGTGGCAAAGTTAAAATTGTCTATTTCTCCAAAGTTTTTTGGAAAATTTTTCTTAACCATCGAAATAACTTCCAAAGTAATTTGTGAAGTTTTTAGTTTTAAAATTTTTGGCGGTTGAATTTCGACGGGAATGGTTTGGCGATTTTCTTTGTCGTAATTCCATTTGCCTCCGACTGGCTTTAATTCTTGCTTGGTAGCTGTTTTTGCGCGAGGTTTTTTTGGCGATTCCTCCATCAAAATTTTAGTTTTTTTACGCATTTGGTGATAAAAATTTTCAAGCAATAAAGTTTTTTTATCTTTAACAAAATTAGCAAATTCGTGATGAGAGCAAATAAAGCGATCGTCGTTACGAATTTCTAGAGACATTTTATTTTTTTCTTGAAAATCGTTGAAAAGCTTCAAAACACGATATTCAGAAGGTTCGGTTACGATTATTTTTTTAGGCTTTAATTGTTGATAAAATTTTAAAAGTTCGCCATCAAAACTGCCTCGATTATCTTTATCATCAAGCTTGGTATAAAAAATTTTATAACCATTTTCTTGTAAATAATTTTTAAAATGACGCATCGCCGAAAAAATTAAAACCAATTTTTTTTGATGATGTGGAGCGTATTTAGCTTCGTCCCAAACCTCTGCCATCAATATCGCATCGAGGTTTTTGTCAAAATCTTGAAGCGAAGAGACGTTCGCAGAAAGTTGATCGCCTAAAATAAAAATTAAATTGCGCATATTTTTTAGAAAGTTAAAAATGACCTAAAAATTTATAAATTTATGATTAAACTTATACAAAAAAATTGCAAATTCTTAATCACTGGCGCCACCGGATTTATTGGTTCAAAATTATGCCAAGAACTGTTGCAAGACGGCCATCGAATCGTTGCAATTACTCGTCAAAAAAATAAAATTTCAACGCATGAAAATTTGAAATATATCAATGATTTAGATGAAGAAAATTTTAATTATGATGTCGTAATAAACTTAGCGGGCGCGCCAATTTCAGTTTATTGGACGCAAAAAAATCAACAAGAAATTCGCGATAGTCGCCTCAATATTACACAAAAAATTGTTGAAAAAATTATTAATAGCAAAAATGCGCCGAAACTTTTTATTAGTGGTTCAGCGATTGGAGTTTATGGCACTTCAAATTCAATAATTTTTAGCGAAAATTCGCAACCGACTAAGCAAGATTTATTTTCTCAAAAATTATGCAAAGATTGGGAGGAAATCGCTTTAAAAGCGCAAGATAAAACGCGAGTGGTTTTGCTACGAACTGGTGTGGTTGTAGGCGAGGGTGGTGGAATTATAAAAAAACTTACGCCACCTTTTAAATTGGGACTTGGTGGTAAAATTGGCGATGGAACGCAAATTATGAGCTGGATTCATTTGGATGATGTTGTGGGAATTTTAAATTTAATCATGAATAATTTTTCAATCGCTGGGGCCATTAATTTAGTATCTCCGAACGCATGTTCAAATCACGAATTTTCTCAAAAATTAGCCAAAAAATTTGCGCGCCCATATTTATTTCATATGCCCAAAATAGTTGCTAAAAATCTCTTTGGAAAAATGGGCGAAGAGCTTTTACTTTCTTCACAAAAAATCGCACCACATAAAGCGGTTGAAAATGGTTATGATTTTAAATTTTCACGAATCGAAGATGCGATTGAAGCGCTTTTTAAAGCCTGATTTAGTGCAAATATTTTTAGCGTAAAATCCTCTTGAACTTATTGATGATTTTGTTATTTTGTTGATGCCGATGTCAACATTTAATTTTATTTAAAATGCATAAAATAATAATTTTTTTAGTGATTTTTTTACTCAGTAAAAATGCTCTTGCCGACTTTGTTCATCCCATGATTTTTGATGAAAAAACTCAAAAGGAAGAGGTGTTAAATTACATAAAAGATCATGTTAAAAAAGATTATTGCAGTGGTTCAATTGATATGTGCAATCATTCAACTTTAAGAATGATGGAGCAACAAAATCTTGATTCTTTTAAAAAACTTACGCAAGCTCAAGATAAAAAAATAATGGATAAGGTGATCGAGGATTATTGTTCCGCAACCCTTGATATGTGTAGCTATTCGACTATTCTTATGATGTATGAGCAAAATCTTAAAGCCAGTAAAAAAGAATTGGAGTGGTAGATTTATTTGCCTTCTTCTTTTTTTCTTGGATCGAAATAAAGTAAAATTGGTGCGGAAATATAAATCGAAGAATAAGTTCCAAGAGCGATGCCAAAGAAGGTTGCAACGCTGAAACTAAATAATGCCTCTCCACCGAAGAAAATCAATGCCAGCAGTGAAATTAAGGTGGTGCTAGCGGTTAAAATGGTTCGACTCAGAGTTGAGTTGGTGCTTGAATTTATGAGAGTTATGAGATCAATTTTTGAAAATTTGCGTAAATTTTCACGAATGCGATCGTAAATTACAACAGAATCATTGATTGAGTAACCAATGATGGTAAGGATCGAGGCAATTGAAGTTAAGTTGAATTCTAGTCCTGTGATCGAAAAAAATCCGAGGGTAACAATCGCATCGTGAAGAAGGGCGAAAATGCCACCAAGGCCAAATTGCCAATCGAAACGAACCCAGATGTAAATCATTATAAAAATAAATGATAAAAATAAAGCTAGAAAGCCTTTAAAAATCAGTTCAGAGCCGACTTGTGGACCGACGAAATCAATTTTACGATATTCAACTTTATTAAAATTTTCTTCTAAAATATCTTGGATTTTTTTGATTAATTTGTCTTGATTTTGAGAAGCTTTGGAGACGCGAATTAGAACATCGTTTTCTCCGGATTCTTGAATATGAATATCGTCAATTTTGTTAGATAAAGCTTCGCGAATTTTAGAAATATCAGGATTGCTCTCGATGCGCGCTTCAATTAAAACACCACCAGCAAAATCAATTCCATAATTGAGCCCCTTGGTGAAAACCAATATTAGGGAACCAATCATAAATACAATCGAAAGCACTAAAGCGATTTTATGAATTGACATAAAATCGACTTTGCAATTGTTGAGAGAGGCTCTGATCTTGCTAATTATTGACATGATTTGTAGTGGTTAATTTGATAAAATTTATTTTATCAAAAGCTATTTCTTGATTTTACGAATAGCGGTTGAAAGCCTAGAAAGCTTGCGAGAAGCGGTGTTTAGCTTCAAAACTTTTTTGGTTACGCCACGCATGATTTCTGGTTCAAGATTTTTGAAAGCTTCACGAGCTTTTAATTCGTCACCAACTTTAATTGCGCCATCGACTTTTTTAATAAAAGATCTGATACGATTAATGCGAGAAGTGTTGACGATGTTCTTTTTCTCGCTAGAGCGAAAAGCCTTCTTCGCTGATTTAGTGTTAGCCATTTTTAAAAAAAAATTAAGTTAAAAATTTATAAGGTGTCAAAGAATAAAGTGGTTGTTGAATTTAGCAAGAAATTTTCTTTTTATTTGCCATATAAGGTTGTAAAGCTTGCGGAACTTCAATCGAACCATCGTTATTTTGATAATTTTCTAAAATTGCAATAAGGGTGCGTCCAACCGCTAGTGACGAGCCATTTAGGGTATGTACAAAATGACTTTTCCCATCTTTATCTTTATATTTTATATTAGCTCGGCGCGCTTGAAAATCACCGCAATTTGAACAGCTTGAAATTTCGCGATATTTATTTTGCGAAGGAAACCAAACTTCCAAATCATAAGTTTTTTGCGCACAAAAGCCCATATCGCCCGAGCATAATAAAATTTTACGATAAGGCAAATTAAGTTTTTGTAAAACTTCGCAAGCAATGTTGGTCATTCTTTCATGCTCTTGATTAGAATTTTCTTGTGAAGTTATTGAAACTAATTCAACTTTTTTAAATTGATGTTGGCGAATCATGCCACGAGTATCTTTGCCCGCTGAGCCCGCTTCTCTTCTAAAGCACGGGGTGAAGGCGGTGAAGCGCATCGGTAAATCATTTTCTACAAAAGTTTTTTTGGCAACCAAATTTACCAAAGAGACTTCGGAGGTTGGTATGAGCCAATAGCCATCGGTTGTAATGAAGGCTTCTTCAGAAAATTTTGGCAATTGTCCTGAAAATTTCATGGCTTCGGATTTAACTAAATTTGGTGGCGAAACTTCGGTATAATTATTGGCGGTGGCGATATCGAGCATAAAATTTGAAAGTGCTCTTTCAAGGCGAGCTAAATCGCCACTTAAAGTCGAAAATCTGGCTCCCGACATTTGAGCGGATTGTTCAAAATCAAGCATTTTTAAATTTTCACCAAGATCTTCGTGAGATTTTGGTAAAAAATCAAATTTTCTTGGTTCACCAAATTTTTCAATTTCAACATTATCATTTTCATCCGCGCCAACTGGCACTTCGTGATAAGGAATATTGGGAATATTTAAAAGTTTTTCATTAAGAACTTCTTCACTTTCCAAATTTTTTTCAGCATCAATTAAAAGTGCATTAATATTTTTTGATTCTTGCAAAAATGGCGAAGCATCGCCATTATTTTTTTTAATAATCGCAATATCTTGCGCCAACTTGTTGCGCTTAGCTTGAAGCTCTTGAATTAAAAAGATTTTTTTGCGTTTTTGTTCGTCGAGAGTAATTAATTCTGAGGCGCGAATGCTTAATTTGCGCGCTTCCATGGCGTTATCGAATTTTTCAGGATTTTCACGAATCCATTTTATATCAATCATAATTTTAACAATTTTAAATTTGGTCGAGGCGTTTTTTACCTTTAAAACCGCCGGCAATTCCCGTGCGAGAAACCGTCGCTAAACCATGATTTTCAAGGATTTTCAAAGCTTCATCAATTTCTTTTGAGGAGCCAATAATTTCAAAAACGGTTGAATCTTCTTCGGTATCGATAATTTGAAAACGAAAATTTTTTAAAGATTTTTGAGCATCTGCAAGTTGTTGTTGAGTGGAAATTATTTGCGCCAAACACAATTCTCTTTCAATGTAATCATCGTTTTTGCTAAGTTCTGCGGCATTATGCACTGGAACGATTCGGCATAATAATTTACAAATTAAATCAACGGTTTTGTCGGTGCCAAAAGTGGTGATGGTAATTCGTGATAATTTTTTATCTTGAGAAATTGAAGCGACCGATAAAGTTTCAATGTTATAACCGCGCCCTGAAAATAATTCAACGACTCGCGCCAAAGCGCCAAATTCGTTATCAATCAAAACTGCAATTACATGTCTTCGAATTTCTGTCATAATAAATTAAGTTAAACCGCGTTAATATCTTTGGTTACATATTGCTTAGCTTGGCTTCCAAGAAGTATTTCATTATGCGATGAGCCAGCTGGGATCATTGGGAAAACATTTTCAGATTGATCAACAATACAATTAAATAAAACTGGTCCGGGATGATTAATCATTTCGAGGATTTTTTCATCAATATGATCGGGCTTGTCGCATTCAATGCCATGGATTCCAAAGCTTTCCGCCAATTTCATAAAATTCGGCAGAGATTCCATGTAAGATTGACTTTCGCGTTTTTCGTAAACCAATTCTTGCCATTGGCGCACCATGCCCATATAGCGATTATTTAAAATGAAAATTTTAACCGGCAAATTATATTGTTTAATGGTCGATAATTCTTGCATATTCATCATAAAACTCGCATCGCCACTAACGCAAATAACTAAATCTTGTGGATTGGCGATTTGCGCACCAATTGCTGCTGGAACTCCGTATCCCATGGTTCCAAGACCGCCTGAAGTAAGCCATTTTTTTGGCTTATCGAATTGAATATATTGCGCCGTCCACATTTGATGTTGTCCAACATCGGTTGAAACAAAAGGTTGAGAATCTTTCGTAAAAAAATTAAGTCTTTCTATTGCATATTCCGGCTTGATAGTTTTTTTTGAAACCTCGTAAGACAAAGATTTTATTGATTGCCATTTTTGGATTTTTTGCCACCAATCATTGATTTCTTGGCGGCGATTACCAATTTTACGTCGATTGATTTCTTCAAGTAAAGCGTTGATGGCGTTCTTGGCATCAGCATTTATAGCAACATCGACTTTGATTATTTTGTCGATTGAACATTCGTCAATATCGATATGAATTTTTTTAGAATCCGGAGAAAAACCTGAGACTTTGCCTGTAACGCGATCGTCAAAACGAGCGCCGATATTAATCATAACATCGCATTCATGCATAGCCAAGTTGGCTTCGTAGGTTCCATGCATTCCAAGCATGCCAATGAAATGTTTATCGGTTGCGGGAAAGGCGCCAAGCCCCATAAGCGTGTTAGTAATTGGAAAACCTAAATGGCGCACTAATTTCGCAAGTAAATCACAAGCTTCGTCGCCAGAATTTATAACGCCACCGCCAACATAAAAAATTGGTCGTTTCGCCGAGACAATTAAATCAACGGCTTGAGCGATGTTATCATGATTTAATGAAAATTTTCTTTGCTTAATTTGATAAGATTGGCGATTGATTTCAACCTTGCCTTGATAGATTCCGAAGCTATTTTGGACATCCTTTGGAACATCAATTAAGACTGGACCAGGACGGTTGGTTCTAGCAATATGAAAGGCTTCGTGAATTATATATCCCAAATCATTAACATTTTTTACCAAATAATTATATTTAGTACAAGAGCGAGTTAAGCCAGTAATATCAGCTTCTTGAAAGCCATCGGTGCCAATAACGGTTGTTGCAACTTGGCCAGAAAAACATACTAAAGGAACTGAATCCATGTAGGCGTCGGTAAGTCCGGTGATGGTGTTTGTAGCGCCTGGACCAGAAGTAACGGTGATTACTCCAACTTTTCCAGTTGAGCGCGCATAGCCCTCAGCAGAATGAGCGGCGGCTTGTTCGTGACGGGCAAGAATATGAGTTATACGATTTTGTAAAAAAAGCGCATCGTAAAATGGTAAAATTGCGCCACCAGGATATCCAAAAATTGTGTCAACACCTTCGTTAATCAAGGCTTTAACAATAATTTCTGCGCCACTAAATTGATTTGTTTCTTTTAGTTTAACCATTGATAAAAAAATTTACAAATTTCTAATAAATCTAATTTAATCATTTAAAACTTTTGTGTTCAAGTAAAAAAATGAATTTGATTTTATCGTTTTTTGATTATAAATTATTTTAGTATCTGCAATTATATAAAAAAAATTTATGAGCTCAGTAATTAATATTGAAAAAATTCTTAAGTCATTACCACATCGCTATCCGTTCCTTTTGGTTGACAAAGTTTTGAGTCTTGAGCCAGGGAAAAATATTATCGCTATTAAAAACGTTACTTTTAACGAGCCACATTTTTTAGGACATTTTCCAGATCATCCAATTATGCCAGGAGTTCTTATTATTGAAGCGATGGCGCAAGCTGGGGCTTTAATGGTCACTTGTCACGATGATTTTAAAGCCGAAGAAAAATTGGTTTATTTCATGTCGATTGATGGTGCTAAGTTCAGAAAGCCAGTTATTCCAGGTGATGTTTTGGAACTTAGAGTTGAAGCTTTGCATAATCGTGGTGCAGTTTGGAAGCTTGGTGCAAGCGCATTTGTTGATGGCCAAAAAGTTTCCGAAGCGCAACTTTCTGCGATGATTGTCGATAAAGATAAAAAAATTGTTTAAATATGATTCATAAAACCGCCATCGTAAGTGATAAAGCGCAAATTTCTAAAAATGTTGAAATAGGTGCCTTTTGTGTAATCGGGGACAATGTTAAAATCGACGAAGGAACAATTTTGAAGAGTCATGTTGTCATCGATGGCAATACCACAATCGGGAAAAATAATATTATTTTTCCATTCGCTACTGTCGGTTTAGTTCCGCAAGATTTAAAATTTGCCGGCGAACAATCGCAATTAATTATTGGCGATAATAATACGATTCGCGAGCATGTAACGATACATCTTGGCACTCAAGATGGTGGCATGATTACAAAAATCGGCAATAATTGTTTGTTGATGGTCGGGGTTCATATTGCCCACGATTGTTTAATCGGTAATAATGTTATTTTAGCAAATAATGCTACGCTTGCCGGACATGTTCATGTCGGTAACAATGTTGTGATAGGAGGCTTGTCGGCGGTTCATCAATTTGTTAGAATTGGTGGTGGCGCGATGATCGGAGGCATGTCGGGTGTTGAAAATGATGTCATTCCTTTTGGTTTAGTGATGGGTGAAAGAGCTCATTTAGCCGGCATAAATTTGGTGGGGATGAAGCGTCAAAATATTTCGCGCGATGAAATTCATGCTTTACGAAATTTTTATAAACAAGTTTTTGAAAATGACGGAGATGTTAATTTTCTTAATAGAGTAGCCGAAATTTCTCAAGATTTCTCTCAAAATTCTACCATAAAAGAAGTAATTAATTTTATAAATTCCGAAACATCGCGTTCATTTTGTAAACCCAAAAATCTAAATCAAAATGCGTGAAATTTGTCTTGATACCGAAACCACAGGCCTAGACCCCAAAGACGGACACAAAATTATCGAAATCGCTTGTTTTGAGTTAATCAATAAAGTTAAAACCGGCAAAGTTTTTCATAGCTTCGTCAATCCGCGTCGCGATGTTCCGCATGAAGCCTTTAGAATCCATGGAATTTCCAGTGAATTTTTAAAAGATAAGCCAACTTTTGATTTAGTGGCTGATAAATTTTTAGATTTTATTGGCGATGATATTTTGGTTATTCACAATGCTTCATTTGATATAAAATTTTTGAATTTTGAATTAAATATTCTAAGAAAAAAACCCTTGGAAATGTCTCGTGTTGTTGATAGTTTAATGCTTGCGCGTAAGAAATTTCCCGGTGGACAAAATTCTCTCGATGCGCTTTGCAAAAGATTCAACCTTGATTTATCGAAGCGCGAAAAACACGGCGCACTTATTGATACCGAATTATTGTGTAATGTTTATATTGAGTTGATGGGTGGCGCCCAAGAAGGGTTTGGATTTGATAATGTTAAGAAAAATGATAGCGCGAAAAATAATCAAATAGTTGAATTGGTGGTGCTAAAAAATAATAAAAAAATCATTCCTGCCCGAAGTTTTGATTTGACGAGCGAGGAGCTAAAATTGCATGAAGATTTTATTAAGCTAAACTTTAAAACTACTTTTTGGAATAGTGCTTAGAATCTTAAATGATGCGCCCGAATTTTGAAACGCCAACGGGCTCTAGCTATACTCTTACACCCCCTATATTTTAATTAAAACTCGGAGAGTTTTTGTTCTGTAGCTCCCCCCTTGAGGGCTTACACCCCTACAAATTTTATAAGCTCTAAAAAGCTACAGACCGAGAACTTTACAAGTTTTTATTAAAATTTAGGGGCGCAAGCATCAAGGGGGGAGCTTTAGCCAGTAAGTATTATTGATTTAAATCCGTATGTTTAATTTTGAAGACAACTCGCTGATTGAAATAAATATATTTAAAATTAAGATAATAAATATTTAATACACACCAATACACTATAAACCCTTTAACCCGCTTCACCGCAAACATGAAACCCATCTTAACCATTAAAAACATTTTCGATTCCGAGCGTTTAAATTTTATTTTTTACGCAGTTTTATTATTCGTTCTAGGTTGTGCTTTTTATATTTATTTCGAAAAAAATTGCGAATATTATTCTCAATATTTTATTGCAATATTATCTTTTTTAATTTTGATTTGGATCCTTGATTTCAAGTCGTCGCGGGCGGTTTTTTATCTAGCATTAATAATTTTTATTTTAGGAATTTTTTACAGTAAATTTTATATAAAACATTTTGCCAAAAATGAAGTTTTTGAACAAAAATTATATATAAAAGGTGAGGGTAAAATTGTCGGTTTAAAGGAATTTTATAACCCCGTAACTCATTATTCTGGGGTTAATATTTCGCTTGATAATCTAACGATTAATAAATTAAGTTTTCAGAATAAAAAAATTGATAAAGTCAGTAATAAGAAGACTAAAAAGATTAAAAAGAAAAAGAAAAAAGTTAAAAAAAAGTCAAAAAAATCTTTAGAAAAAAAAGTTAAAAAATCTTCGCAAAAAATTTCTAAACAACAAATTAAAAAACAACAAGCCTTTGCTAAAAAAATTTATAAAAATTATGTAAATGTTGTTAATTATCAAGAAGTCGATCGTCATTTTTTAGATTTCAAAAAAAATAATTTTAGTCAAAATTGGATTATTCAAAATAATGAATTTATTCTCCAAAATTCGCCACAAAAAATTTCTCTAAATCTTGCTAAACAATCAACAAAATTTAATGTTAATGACATTTTAAAATTTAATGCAGTCTTAGAGCCCCTCGATTTTCCAGACTTCAAAGAAAGTTTTGATTTAAAATTAAGTGCGCGCACAAAAAATATTCAAGCCTTCGGATTTTTTATGGGCGCACCACAAATTATCAAGCAAAATCAAATCAATTCGGTGGATTCGTGGTTTTTAAATTTACGCGAAATTATCCGTCAAAAAATTCTTAATAATTTGAGCGGAGATGTCGCTAATGTAAGTTTAGCGCTGTTAATTGGCGAACAAAAACAAATTTCTAAAAATTTACTTACCGCCATTCGTAATTCGGGTTTGTCGCATTTGCTATCGATTTCGGGCTTTCATTTATCTTTGGCGAGCGCAATTTTTTTTGTGAGTATTCGCTGGCTTTTAGTCAGAATCGAATATATTGCTTTGCGTTTTGATATTAAAAAAATTTCGGCAATTTTTGCGATTATGGCCAGTTATTTTTATTTGAAAATTGCCGATGCACCTTTGCCAGCGCAACGCGCTTTAATAATGGTGTGGATGGTTATGTTGAGCTTGTTAATAAACCGCAAATTTGATGGCAAAAGAGCTTTATTTTTGGCGTTATTTTTGTTGGTTTTATTTAATCCACACAATTTATTTCAAATCAGTTTTTTATTATCTTTCTTGGCAATTTTAACGATGGTTTGTTATGTCGATTATTTCCGTGAAAAATTTTTCCCTGACGCCAATTTGAAGCTTGAAGATAAATTTATCACGGGGCTTTTAAGTAAAATAAAATTGTATTTTTGTGAAATTTTAATAATTACGGCGATCATTCAAATCGTTACTTTGCCGCTTTTAATGAATAGCTTTCAAACCTTTAGTTTTGTAGGTTTCTTTGCCAATTTGGTGGCGATTCCATTGGTCGGTTTTATAATTATGCCCTTGGGTTTTTTAGCGTTATTTTTGATGCCAATTTCCATCGAAAATATACCGTTATTTTTAATGAAATATTCGATAGATTTTTTTATTAAAGCTGTTGAGTTTTTTGCGGATTTTAAATTCGCAATCATCACCACTCCTTATTTACCAAAGCTCGGATTGATATTATGTTTGATTTTTGCGGTAATATTTTTTATCGCTAATCATAAATATTTAAAAATTACTATTTTATTATTTTTTATTTTAAGTTTTGCGACAATTTTTTTAAGAAAAAATAATCAAATTATTTTCGAAAAATCACAAAAATTTTATGCAATTTTTTATGAGAAAAATTTATATTTTTCAAAAAAACTAAAACCTACCAAGCAAGTAAAATCATGGCTTAAACACTTTGAAGTAAAAAATTTTGAATTAATTAAAAAATGTCCAAAAAATAAAAATTTAAACAATCAAATTTGTCAAAAATGTTTTAAAAATTATTGCGAATTATATTTTGAAAATCAGCGAATTTTGGTGTTGACGGGACGCAATAATTTATCAAAAATTTGTCGAAAATTTAAGGCAAAAAAATTTGACGCGGTGGTTAATATGAGCAAGAAATACCAGATTCCACAATGTTTTGTAAAATATAATAATCCTGAAATTATTATCGATAATTCTGATTTTTTATTGAAAGGCACTAATTTTTTAGAAATAAAAAATAAAAAACTGGCTTATTTTTATAATAACTAAATTTATCGTTAAAAAATCTCTGCAACTAGCGCTATGGAGTCAATCGCTTCAACATTTTCTTTAACATCGTGAACGCGCAAATATTCAATATTTTTTTGTGCCAAATATTGCGAAAGAATCAATGTTTTTGCGGTGCGATCGAGATTTGGTTGCGATGGAATATTAAGTGTATCTAAAAAACTTTTTTTAGAATGTCCGACATAAATTGGTAAATCTAAAACTCGAAAAGCATTGATATTTTTTAAGATGCGAATTGACTGCGTTGAGTTTTTAGCGAAGCCAATTCCGGGATCAAAAATTAATTGTGATTTTTGAATTTTTCGCGCCGTTAAATAATTAATTTTTTGGTGCGCCCAACTAATTATTTCATCGACAACATTTAAATCACGATTGACTATGAGTTCAGGATTAGAATGGATCGCGAGGTTATGCATTAAAATCGCCGTTAAATTATTTTGAGCGATGTAATCGACAATTTTTTCGTCGATTAAACCACTTACATCATTAATAATTTCAACGCCAATTTTGTGAGCAAAAATAATGGTTTCTAAGTGATAAGAATCGATGCTAGTTTGAATATTTTTATGGTGAATTTTGTTAAAATTTTTAATTGTAAAAATTAATTTTGGCAAAATATTTTCAAGTCGAGCGATTTCTTCTTGAGCATTAAGAATTTGTGCATTTGGTCGAGTCGATTCGGCCCCGATATCAATAATATCAGCGCCCGACATTAACATCTCTTCTAAATAAAAAAGGGCTTTTTGTTCATCAAAATATTTTCCGCCATCAGAAAAAGAATCGGGCGTAAGATTTAAAATGCCAACGATTTTTGATCTAGATTTTACCATTTTCTTTCAAATTTTTTGCGTAAAATTATAGCGCTTAAATTGAGTAAAATCAAAAATGTCAGCAATATCAAAATTGCCCCCGAGGTCTTTTCAACAAAGCCTGCTTCGGGTAAATCTGACCATAAATAAATTTGTACCGCTAATGCCGAAGATGGATCTAAAAAACTTTGCGGAGTATCTGCTATAAAAGCGACCATGCCAATCATCAAGAGTGGTGCGGTTTCCCCTAGTGCTCGCGAAACTGCCAAAATTGTTCCGGTCATTATTCCGGGGATGGAAAGAGGCAATAAATGATGCCAAATTAATTGCATTTTTGAAGCGCCGATTGCCAGCGCGCCATCACGAATTTGATCAGGAATTGAGCGAATGGTGTTGCGAGTGGCGATAATTATTACCGGCAAAACTAGCATAAATAAAGTCATGCCACCAACCAAGCTTGATGAGCGCGGAAAATGCATGAATTGCAAATAAACCGTTAAGCCAAGCAAGCCATAAATAATTGATGGAATGGCTGCCAGATTGTTGATGCTGATTTCAATAATGTCGGTGAGGCGATTTTTTGGAGCAAATTCTTCGAGATAAAAAGCGCACATTATGGCTATTGGGAAAGCGCATATTAAAAAAATAATCATAATCATCAAAGAGCCGACGAAACTAGATGCGATTCCTGCTATTTCTGGTTCGCGCGAATCACCAAATTGAAAAAATTCCCAATTAAAAACCGTTTTTATTTTATTTTGTTCTTGTAGTTTTTTAATCCACAATATTTGATTTTCTTTTAAGCCCGAAGAGTTGTTGTGCTTGATAAACATATCAACTTTTGAACTAGCGAAAACCCAATAAATTTGCTTTGAATGCGGATTTTTATTGCCTTCAATCGATTTTTTTAAATCGAGATTACTTGATTTGCTGACGAGTTGATAAAGTAAATTTAAATCAACGATTGAATTAATTTTGGGTTGAATTTTTTTAAGATTTTGTTTGATTATTTGTCGATGGTCGAGAGTTGAAATATCGATTTGATTAGTTAAATCAACTTCAATGCCAATCTTAGTGCTTGTAAATGCGCCATTGCTTTTATAAATAATCATTGCAAAAAGGGCTACTAAAAAAAATAACGAAAAACCGATTGAAATTTTTCCAAGAAAAACAAATCTTTTTTCGCTTTTTTGTCGCTTGTTAATGTTGTTAATTTTAGTTTCAAACATTCTCTAAATTTTTTTGATATATTCTAAAATTTTTTTTTAAATTGGCTAGGGGTCAAATTAATTATTTATAAAATTTATTGCAAATTTTTGGTAAGCATCGCTTTAATAAATCCTTCAATTTCGCCGTCTAAAACTGCTTGAATATTGCCAGTTTCGTAATCGGTTCGCAAGTCTTTAACGAGTTGATATGGATGCAAAACATAAGAACGAATTTGATGCCCAAAACTATTATCACTTTTGGAATTTTCCTTAACATCTTGCGCTTCTTGCTTCTTTTTGATTTCGAGTTCGTAAAGCCTTGATTTAAGCATTTTCAAAGCTTCTGCGCGATTACGAATTTGCGAACGATCGCTTTGACATTGCACCGCAATACTGGTTGGCAAATGTGTAATGCGAACGGCAGAATCGGTTTTATTAACATGCTGTCCGCCCGCGCCAGAAGCACGAAAAGTATCGACTCGTAAATCTTTTTCTTGAATTTCGATGTTAATTTCATCGTCGATTTCTGGGTAAGCCCAAATCGAAGCAAAGCTAGTTTGCCTTTTGCCGTTGGAATTAAATGGCGAAATCCGCACCAAGCGATGAATGCCAATTTCATTTTTGAGCCAACCGAAAGAATAGCGACCGGAAATTTTTAGAATTGCCGAACGAATTCCGGCTTCTTCGCCGTCTAAAATATCAATTATTTCGGTTTTAAAACCACGAATATTAGCGAATCTTTCATACATTCTTAAAAGCATCAAGGCAAAATCGCATGAATCGGTTCCGCCAGCGCCAGCGTTGATGTCAACGAAGCAATTATTAATATCATTTTCGGCGCTAAAAAGACATTCAATTTCAAAATTATCACTAAGTTTTTTTAACGAATTTAAATTACTCTCAACATCATTTAGCAATTGCGAATCATTTTCTATTTCGGCTAATTCTAAATAACTTAAATTATCACTTAAAAGATTTTTTAAATTATTAAATTTACTGAGTTTTTCTTCAATTAATGATTTTTCTTTAAGAATTTTTTGGGCTTTTTCTTTATTATCCCACAGAGTTGGATCTTCGGCGATTTTATTTAATTCATCAAGTTGCGACTGCAATTTTCTAGGGTCAAAGGCACCTCTCAACGAGGTTTAAGGATTCACTAATTTTTTTAATTAAATCGTTAATCTCAATTTTCATTAGTGAATTTTATAAGTAGATTTCTGAAGTGGTTTGCGTAACTTTTTTCGCCGCAGAATCAAGCAATAAAGAATTTACATAAATTTTATTGGCATCTTTGCATTTTTTAACGCCGTTTAACATATAGCCGTCAGTTACTCCGGCGCAAGCAAAAACCACTTCTCCGCGCGCCATTTCTTCGGCGGTATATTTTTTATTTAAATCTTTAATGCCCATTTTTTTGGCACGCTCGATTTGTTTTTTATTATCGTGGAAAACCAAGCGCCCCATCATTTGACCACCAATTACTCTAAGAGCCGCGGCCGCCAAAACGCCTTCCGGGGCTCCACCCGTTCCCATATAAGCATCGATTTTTGTGTGGCCCGAAGTGCAAGCAATAACGCCGGCTACATCGCCATCGCCAATTAAACGCACTCTCGCACCAGCTTCGCGAACTTTGGCAATAAGTTCTTCATGACGCGGACGCTCAAGAATCATTATCGTGAGTTCATCAATCGCAACTTTTTTGGCTTTAGCGATATTTTGTAAATTTTTCTTGGTAGCGTTGTCGAGATCAATTATGCCTATTGGTAAATTGGCACCAACGGCAATTTTTTCCATGTAGACATCTGGAGCGTGTAAAAATCCACCTTCATTTGCAAAAGCAATTACCGCAAGCGAAGACTCGCCAGCATTGGCGCAAATGGTTGTTCCTTCAAGCGGATCAAGGGCAATATCAATTTTATTGCCACCTTTGCCGACTTTTTCACCAATATAAAGCATTGGCGCCTCATCTCTTTCGCCTTCGCCAATAACAATTTTACCAGAAATATGCATTTGATTTAAAGTATGTCGCATCGAAACAACGGCGGCTTGATCGGCGGATATGTTGTCGCCTTTGCCAATCCAGTCATAACAAGCTATTGCAGCTTTTTCAACAACATCAATAATTTGCGAAGATAAAGAGGTGAGCATTGATTTAAAATTTAATTTGGAAAAAAATTTTGGTGCAAAAAAAAGGTGGACATTTGTCCACCTAAAATTTAACTAGAGAGCTTTTGCTCTTTGAAATCAACATGTTTACGAACAACTGGATCGTATTTGTTAAAAATCATTTTTTCGGTTTTTTGCTTAGGATTTCTTCTGGCTAAATAATAAAAACCAGTCCCAGCAGAACTTACCATTTTAAACAAAATCGAATTTCTTTTTGATTTTGAAGCTTTAGGTTTGCCAGCCATATTTGACCTCGATAATTAATAATAATTCATTTCAGTTTTGCGCAATCACGATTTATTAAAAAACATGATTAATCAGCAAAACTTTAATCTTTAAAAAAAACATTTTGATTCAAACAAAGTCTCAAGTCAAGTCGTTTTTTAATAATCAAATTTTGGCATTGCCAAAACAATGTGTTTCAAAAAAACAAACTTATAAATCTATTTAAAGTAATTAGTTGTTTTTTAAAAAATTTTGAAATTGAATAAATTTCATAAAATAAATATCAGCAACAAAATAAAAATTAAAATGACAAATATAAATAAAAATTCTAAGAAGGCTTTTTCTCTTGTCGAAATCTCGATCGTAATCTTAATTATTGGTTTGTTAATAGCAGGAATATCAAAGGCAAGTGATTTGATTTTCGATGCCAATATAGCAACTGGACGCTCAATAACTAAGTCGGCAAAAGTTAGTCGTATACCAAGTCTTGTATTGTGGCTCGAGACAACTCTTACAGAATCAATGAAAGACTCCGAAAGAGGTAATGGGTCAACTGTTTCTGTTTGGCGCGATATTAATCCGCAATCAACTACAAAGTTTATTTTTAGAGGTAATGGTACTCCAAAATATGTTGAGCCAGGAAAAAATTTACCTGCAATTGGAAGTCTGACTGGGTCTAATTATTTTACACTCGGTACGGAAACTGACACAACGGTTCTTTCTCACAAAGTAAGTGAGATTTTTACTTCTTCTAACGCAACAATTTTTATGGTTTTGAAGTCATCAACTGCTTCTGTTACGGCAGATTTGTTTAGTTTTTGCCCAGCCGCTGCATGTGCCGCTGGTACACAAATTAGTCTTGGCTTGGCAGCTGGTAAACCAACATTTATTTTTCCCGGCGCTTCTGGTGCTAGTGTGACTGCCACAACAGCTAATGATTATTTTGGCATAGCTCCAAATGTAATTATAGTTTCCGCTGTAAAAGACAGCGTAGGTAATAAAATAGCTGTTAATGGAGCTAGTGCAGCGACGACTGGAAACACCAACACAGTTTTGCCTGATGCATTCTCAACTGGACTTGCAACCTTTAAAATTGGTGGTGTCAACGCGGCCACCGGTGTTGAGATTTACGAGATAATTGTATTTTCTTCAGCTTTGGGTGACGGAGATAGACGAAGTGTTGAAGCTTATCTTGGCAAGAAATATAGTACTACAATGGCACAAGGGGTAGTTTTATAAATAACGAATTTATAAATATTTTTTAGTCAAATTTAGTTAATAAATTTTGACTAAAAAACAATATTTGATGCCAATTACCATATTTCAAGTGCGGTAATTGGCATTATCTATTTCTAGAATTATTTTTCTTCAAGTAATTTTTTTGATGCGGACATCGCTTCGGGGCTTATTTCTTCGCCCGAAAGCATGCGAGCAATTTCATTTATCCTCGAATTTTTATCTAATATTTCAATTTTAGTTTTTACTTTGCCGGCAATTTCGCTTTTGCTAATTTTCAAATGCGCATCGGCTTTGGAAGCTATTTGCGGTTGGTGAGTGACGACTAAGATTTGAGAATTTTGAGATAGGGTTTTGAGTCTTTTACCGACGGCGTCCGAGGTGCTTCCGCCGATGCCAGTATCAATTTCATCAAATATTATTGTTGGTACAGATTTGACATCCATTAGTGCTACTTTTAGCGCCAACATAAACCTCGATAATTCTCCGCCCGAAGCTATTTTGGTAATTTCATCAAAATTATTTTTATTTAGCGAAGCCTTGAAAATAGCTTTTTCAAAGCCATTTGGGAAATAATTTTTTGATGCAATTGAATTTTTTTCGTCAAGATTTAGTAATTTATTTTCAATAATTTCGACTAAAAATTTTGTGCCTGCCATTTTCAAAAAATCAAGTTCTTCCTCAACTTTTTTTGATAATTCTAAAGCTGATTTTCTGCGTTTTTTACTTAAATCTTGCGCGATTTTTTGATATTTTGTAAAATACTCTTGACGCTTGATAATCAGGTCTTGCGATAATTTTTCCTCGTGATTTAAAGTGCTAAGTTTTATTTGAGAATCTTGCGCTAATTTCTCTAATTCATTTGCATTACAATTGAATTTTCGACTCAAATTGCGAATTAAAAATAAACGCTCTTCAATTTCTTCTTTAGAATCTTGTGAGGAATTTAATTCTTTGTAAATTTGTTCGAGATTTTTAACTGAATCTTCAATGTCGATAATTTGAATATCGGTTTTTTCGCTTAATGAGAAAAAATTTTCAGCCTCATTCTTCAAGAAATTTTCAACTAAATTATGATTTCGTGATAAAATTTTTTGCGATTTAAACAAGTTAGAGCTTGCCTCCATCAAAGAATCTTTAATATCACCAATAAAATTTAGAATTTTTTCTTTAGCAACTAAATGATCTTTTTTTTGTACTAGAATTTGTTCTTCATTTTCAAAAATTTTAGCATCATTAATCTCGTTTATAACATGCTCAAGATAATCTTTTTCACGCGCAATTGCCGATTTTTTTTCTTCAAAATCAGCAATCTCATTATCGATTTTTAAAAGTTCATCGTAAATTTTTTTTAAATCTTTATTGAGAATTTGATTGGAGGCAAATTCATCGAGAATGACTAAGTGATTTGCTGAATTTAGTAAGCCTCGTTGCTCATGTTGACCGTGAATTTCAACCAAACTTTCGCCAATTTTAGCGAGCAAATTAACGCTAATCGGCACGTCATTTACAAAAACTTTGCTCGAAATATTTTCGGAAAGTATGCGTCGAATAATAAGTTGATGCGGATTTTGAGAATTAATAATTTCATTTGAAACTAAAATTTCTTGGCATTGTGGATTTAAAGAAATATCAAATTCTGCGGTAACATTTGCTTTTATGTCATGGCTTCCAAGCAACTTACTGTTAGATCTAAAGCCAATTGCTAAACCAAGAGCGTCAAGCAAAATTGATTTGCCCGAACCAGTTTCGCCCGACAAAATGCACAAGCCTTTGTCGAATTCAATTTCTGCTTTGTCGATTAAAACAATGTTATTGATAATTAGTGATTTTAGCACTTCAAAAAAAATATAATTGGTATAAAATCTTAATCTTGATTCTATTTAAAAAATTAAATTCTCAAACAAATTTATGTTTATTTTGGATAAAAAATTACAACAAGATAGTTTTTTTATTGCCGATCTTGAATTATGTAAAGTTCTTTTAATGAACGACGCCAATTACCCTTGGCTAATTCTGGTTCCAAGACAAAATAATTTAAAAGATATTATTGATCTTAGTTTTGACGATCAAATTATTTTGTTAAAAGAAATTAATTTTGTGGCGGAAATTTTTAAAAAAGAATTTGAGTTTGATAAATTAAATATCGCCAATTTAGGTAATGTGGTTTCACAACTTCATATTCATGTAATTGCTCGCAAAAAAAATGATATAACATTCCCAAAGCCCGTGTGGGGCAATGCTAAGGCGCTTGAATATTGTGGCAATAATTTAACAATAACTTTAGAAAAAATTCAAAAATATTTTAAAAATGTCGACAGAAAATCAGATTAAAAGAATTATTTATCGTGCGGTACATCGCGGTTGTAAAGAAACCGATTTTTTACTTGGCGATTTTTTTGTCGCCAATAAAGATAATATGTCCGAGCTTGGATTGGAGCTTTGTGAGAAGCTTTTAGATGAGGATGATTTATTGATTTATGATTGGATTTTAGATAAAATTCCTTCCGAAATTATTTACAAAAATTTAATTGAAAAAATTCGTAAATTTCATGGATTGAGTTGAGATTTTTACCGCTTTATAAATTTTTATAAACCCTGAAAGTTTTCGGGCTGTAGCTCCCCCCTAAATAATTTATACAACTGCAAATTAGAGAATACTCGCAACGCCTACAAAGCTAAAGCCCATAAGTGTTGTGAGTGCTTCTAAAATTTATAATAACGCAAGCGCTTAAGCTTCCATTAATTTAACAATCTTACCATAATTTACCGAAACTTTATTATCGATTTCAAGTTCCATTACGGCGGTGTTAAAGAGGTTTATAGGAATTTGTAATTCTGAAATTAATAAATCAATATTAGTCGGATCGGAATTAAGATTTTGTAGAATTTCTTCGCGAGCATTAAAAACTTGATCGTTAGAAAAATTATACTCTTTTTTAATTTGGGAAATTTGATTAGTTTTTTTAAAATGATAATTTTTTTGAGATGTAGCATTGAGAACATCTTCGACTTCGGTGATAATGTTAGCGCCGTCTTTGATGAGGCGATTAGTGCCTTGACATCTTGGGTCAAAAGGCGATCCCGGTACGGCAAAAACTTCACGATTTTGTTCTGAAGCAAATCTTGCGGTTGCCAAACTTCCCGATTTAAGCCCCGCTTCAATAACTACGGTGGCAACCGACAAGCCCGAAATTAAACGATTGCGTTGAATAAAATTTGGACCTTTTGGAACATAATCGAAAGGCATTTCGCTAACGATCAAGCCACATTCAGAAATTTGTTGATAAAGTTTAGTATTTTCTTGCGGATAAATATTGTTAATTCCGCCGGCTAAAACTGCAATTGTGCCACTTAAAATTGAGGCTTCGTGAACTGCGGTATCAACTCCACGAGCCATTCCCGAAACACTTACCACTGAACTTTGTCCAAGCAAAAGAGTGAATTTTTTGGCATAAAGAAGCGCATTAAATGAGGCATTTCTTGGTCCAACAACGGCAATTTTTTCTTGTGGTAATAAATCAATATCACCCTTAACTGTGATGAGTGGCGGACAATCAGGAATTTCGCGAAGAAGTTGTGGATATCGAGAATCATTAAAAGTTAAAATTTTTGCACCGAATTTTTCAGTTTCTTCGAATTCTTTAATAGCGATTGAGCGTTCGCACAATTTTATTTTTTGTGAATTTTTTGATAAATTTAAAAATTCTTCAAAATTCATCAAAGCATTTTCAACTGATCCAAAATGCTCGAGAATTTTAAAAAATGTAATCGGGCCGACATTTACGCTTCGGCTAAGCTGGAGCCAATCGATTATTTCTTTTTCTGAGGTTGGTTGGTTTTGAGGTTTTGTATCGTTAATTTCCATGGTGTGCGTGGTTTTGGTGTTGATAAAAATAATAATTTTTTATTTAGAAAAAAAATCTATTTACAATTATTTTATTAAAAAATTATTGTACAAGTTTTTTTTAAAAATTATAAGAATTATTTAATGTTTGATACGGTAGCCAACTTTTAACATCCGATAAATTATTGCACCAAGGATAACATTTATTATTAAAATATAAATTGCGCCGAACATTAAATTGCCGTCATTGTGACCGGTTATGCCATATCTAAAACCATCAATCATATAAAAAAATGGATTAAAATGCGAAACGGTTTTCCAAAATTCTGGTAAAGCATTGGTTGAATAAAAAGTGCCTGAAAGGAAGGTGAGGGGCGTGATTACATAACTTGTCATCGCAGACATTTGGTCAAAAGTATCGGAAATTACACCGCATAAAACGCCTAGAAGCCCTAGCAACATACAGCCTAAAAATAAATAGAAAAAAGCGATAGAAAAACTATGAAAACCAAGTGGAACAAAAATTAAAATTGTTAAATAAGCTACAATTCCAACGCAAATTCCGCGAATAATTGCCCCCAAAGTAAAGGCAAAAAGTAGTTCAAAAGCGCCAAGTGGCGGGATTATATAATCAACAATATGACCCATCACTTTGCCCATTACAAAAGAAGAGGACGAGTTGGCAAAAGCGTTTTGAATTGATGCCATCATAATTAGCCCCGCCGACATAAAAATAGCGAAGTCAACGCCCTCAATGGTTTCTATGTGAGATCCAACCGATAAATTAAAAACTGCCAAAAACAAAATAATGTTAACAACCGGAGAAAATAAAGTTTGATGATAAACTTTTAAAAAACGATAAACTTCTTTTTTGAGCAAAGTAAAAGCTCCAAACCAATTTGTTGACATAAAAATAATTTTATTGTTTGATTTATAAAAATAAAAAATAATCCCTTATTATGAGTTTAGAAAATATTTTATCTGATTTCAATTCGCAATTTGAAAATGTTGAAAATAAATCGCAAATCGACGAATTGCGCGTTAATTTTCTTGGCAAAAAATCGACATTGAATGATTTATTTGGTCAATTAAAAAATTTAACGGCGGATGAAAAAAAAGCTTTCGGCGCTAAAATTAATGACGCCCGTAATTTTATTACGCAAAAAATTGAGGATAAAAAAAATTATTTTGAAAATCTTGAATTAAATCAAAAATTAAGTGGTGAAAAAATTGATATTTCAGCGCCAGTGCGCCTAGAAAATCAAGGTTCAATTCATCCAATTAACAAAGTTATGTTTGAGATTGAGCAAATTTTTTCCAATCTCGGATTTGAGTTTGCGCAAGGTCCAGAAATTGAAGATGATTTTCATAATTTCACGGCTTTAAATATGCCGAAAGACCACCCGGCGCGACAAATGCAAGATACTTTTTATTTGCAAGATTCAGAATTATTATTGCGAACGCACACTTCAAATACGCAAATACGCAAGATGCTAAGCACCAAACCACCGTTGAAAGTTTGTGCTTTGGGGCGAGTTTTTCGTCGCGATTCTGATCAGACTCATACGCCGATGTTTCATCAATTTGAAGGCTTCGTCGTTGATAAAAAAGTTAATATGGGTCATTTGAAAGCCACTTTAGAAAATTTTTTAGAAGAATTTTTTGAAGTAAAAAATTTAGAATTGCGTTTTCGTCCAAGCTTCTTCCCTTTTACAGAGCCTTCGGCGGAAGTCGATATCAATTATTCAATTGAAAATGGCAAAATAAAAATTGGCAAGGGCGATAAATTTATGGAAATTTTGGGTTGTGGAATGATTAATCGCAATGTTTTACAAAATTGTCAAATCAATCCCGATGAGTTTCAAGGCTTTGCTTTTGGCATTGGTATTGAGCGTCTTGCCATGCTTAAATACGGCATTACCGACCTCAGAATGTTTTTTGAAAATGATGTAAGATTTTTACAACATTTTAATTTTAAAACCAAAGAATTTTAATTAAATATGACAAAAAAATTTGATAAATCAACTTTGCCATCGCGTTATGTAACAAGCTCTCACGGCTGTGAAGGGCGCAAAACCATGCTTTATAATATTAAAACTGATTTATATCCAGATGGCTTAAGTGAAGAAGATATTCAAAAGCCTTTCGTTGGTGTTGTAAGTGCTTGGAACGAGGCGGCGCCTTGCAATATTGCACTTTCGCGTCAAGCGCAACCCGCTAAAAAAGGTGTTAAAGATTTTGGTGGAACGCCTCGCGAGTTTACAACCATAACAGTTACCGACGGTATTGCTAATGGACATCAAGGCATGAAATCATCATTGGTATCGCGTGAAGTTATCGCCGATTCAATCGAATTAACGGTGCGCGGACATTGTTACGACGCCTTGGTGGGCTTAGCTGGATGCGAT
>Ga0209596_1000124_pt1 | contig 67829 bp, 100 predicted proteins | sample M_130807_MF_Meta_FD_187314 | JGI IMG/M metagenome (GOLD analysis project Ga0209596, IMG submission 187314) | Freshwater microbial communities from Lake Montjoie, Canada to study carbon cycling - M_130807_MF_MetaG (SPAdes) (version 2) | ecosystem: Environmental > Aquatic > Freshwater > Lake...
ATACCAGATCCAGAATAGCCAGATATACCAGATCCAGAGTAGCCAGAGATTCCAGAGTAACCACTATAGCCAGATATACCAGATCCAGAATAGCCAGATATACCAGATCCAGAGTAGCCAGAGATTCCAGAGTAACCACTATAGCCAGATATACCAGATCCAGAATAGCCAGATATACCAGAGCCACTATATCCAGAAATGCCGCTGTAACCAGAAACTCCTGAAAATCCAGAATACCCAGAAATACCAGAACCGCTGTAGCCTGAAATGCCAGAACCGCTATACCCTGAAATACCGCTGTAACCAGATATGCCTGATGTGCCACTATACCCACTTATACCACTACCGCTGTAACCTGAAATTCCTGAATATCCACTAATACCAGCAGTAATAGCTAAAAATAAATTATGATTATTAGAAAAGTTTGTAGTTCCTGAACCACTAGAAGAAGTTAAAGTAACAGGATAAGTCCAATAACTTGTAGAAGTTCCAGCGTTTGTATTTGTTGGTGCGCTATTAACAAGCCATATTTGATAGTTTGAACTTACATTTCTATCTTGAATAGTAAATGTCTGCCCTTGTTTTATTAAAGCTAAAAATATATCTGCATCAATTACATTGGGATTATCTGTTAAATGACTTACATTAATAGATGTTGCACTTGCCTGTGTCGCATTATTCCAAAGCACATGACCATCAGTAGGATAGCCAGATGTTAATGAAGTATTTGCTTGATATAAAAATACAGTTGAAGAAGTGCCTTGTGCGCCAGAATATCCTGAAATACCAGAGCCACTATATCCTGAAATACCAGAGTAACCACTGTAGCCAGATATACCAGAACCACTGTAGCCAGAGATACCAGAGCCTGAGTAACCAGAGATACCAGATCCACTGTAGCCAGATAGACCAGATCCACTGTAGCCAGATAGACCAGATGCACCACTGTAGCCAGAAATACCAGAACCACTGTAGCCAGAGATACCACTATAACCAGAGATACCAGATCCACTATAGCCTGAGATACCAGAACCACTGTAGCCAGAAATACCAGAACCACTGTAGCCAGAGATACCAAAGCCACTGTAGCCAGATATACCAGAACCACTATAACCAGATATACCGGAGTATCCAGATATACCAGCGCCGCTGTAGCCAGATATACCAGAGCCACTGTAACCAGATATACCAGAGCCACTATATCCAGAGATACCGGAAGTGCCGGTATTACCACTATAGCCAGAAAAACCGGAAGCGCCTGTAGCACCACTGTAGCCAGAAAAACCGGAAGCGCCACTATAACCTGATGCACCTTGTGCTCCAGAGTAACCAGAAATACCAGAACCAGAGTAACCAGATAGGCCGGCACCACCAGCAGAACCACTGTAACCCGACATACCAGAGTAACCAGAGAAACCAGCCGTACCCATGATGGAGTCCACCCACTGACAACCATCAACGTCACAGTAATAAATCTTTAACTTACCAGCAACGTCGTCCCACCACATTGCTCCTGCACCGGGGGACGGAGGAGGTGATGCTCCAATGTATACAGAGCCAGAATATCCAGACGCGCCAGAGTAACCTGAGATACCAACAAATCCAGAGAATCCAGAAGTGCCACTGTAGCCAGAGATACCAGAATATCCTGATGCACCAAATCCACCAGATGTGCCAGATTGGCCTGACCAACCAGAAATACCTGAGTAACCGGATTTACCAGAGTAACCAGATAATCCAGAATATCCAGACGAGCCAGAGACAGGGCCAACAACTTCTGTTGATCCGTCGCTGTAGTAAATTGTTAGATAACCAGTTGTTGGGTTATAGATAATATTGGTAATGAGTTTGCCGGGCGTGGCAGCGTTAGCGATCTGGGAGACAGACGCTTGTTTTGTTACACCACCTTGTACAACTACCGTTTGCTCGTTACCTGTTAGGGTTGTAGCAACCGGTAGTCTGGTTATGGGCTGATCTGACATTTATTTTATTAGGTGTAAGTAAAGCTACCATGCAGAGTTGCTGTGCCAAATGTGGACGTAGCGCTCACGTCAACAATACCAGTGATTGGGTACACTGGAGTAGTTGCGTGAATCTCTGTGGAATTGATCAATGTGAATGTTGCTAAAGCTCCGCCGACTTTTACGTTTGTCACGTCGGTAAAGTTAGCACCCATGATTACGATTGGTGTGCCACCAGCCTGTGGGCCGGTGCTAGGCGATACTGTGTAGATAAACGGATTTAGCATCTGTGGCGATGGTGCCACGTTGCTGGCTCTGTTAAGATCGCCCTGTGCTCCGCCCGCAGGAGGAACGCCTTCAATGAAGAACGAATCTGCGCCTTGAGTAAAGCCACCGTCTGTCATAATCTGATTTGGTGTGAGCGCAACAGAGACGTCTGGGCGCGGGAAGCGCAACGCAATGTTTTCAGTCTGACGCGCAGGCAAACGCCATGGGTCGAACTGATCTAGGTCGTCCTTACATACCCGCATCCCTGGAAAATTAGGGTCGGGCATTAATTCGGTATAGCCAAACTTTCTATTGCAGCGGTCGCAGACCGCTATAGACAGAACGCTATTACCTCGAGTATCGAGGTAAACTGGCATTACTTAATTCCGGATTGAACTACAGTAAGTGTATCACCAGCGGTTGCACCAGACAAACGAATAGCACGATATGGTTGTGCTAAAAACGTTGCAGTGTTTGGTGCAGATGTTGGTGCTGTAATCCAAGTAAAAGTTGGTGCTGTAAAAACACTATTTACTACAGGATACGGGTCGGTTTGTGAAACTTGAACCGTGCCGGAGCCAGAATTTACATAACTAACTTGGAATGGTGCAATGTACTGGTCGAGCACAACCGCATCGGTTGTTGTCCCAGCGGTTGGTACTGTTACGATTATTTCACGCATGATTTCTCCTAAAAGGTTAAAAGAGGCGGGACTAGCCCGCCATCTAAATTAGCTATTTGTTAAGCCAGAACCGTAAGGAGTAATTGTGCCATCAGAGTTGCGACCAGTGTACTGAATAGACAGTGTACCAGCAGAAGCTGCTTCAGAAGCTAAAGTAACTGTGCAGTCGTATGCACCAACGTTAGCTAACAAGTTAGCCACAGCAGCAGAGGCTGTAAATACTACAGCAACTTTACCTAAGGCAGTAGTTGTCAATGTGCCGACAGCAGTAGTTGTGCCGTTAACAGTCAAACTAACTGCGCGTGAAGCTGCTCCAACTACGTTTAAGTAGCCGTCGATTGAGTGAATGATTGAACCTGCAGGGATTACATCAGTTGCTGCCGCACCAGCCACAATAGTGGTCTGTTGTGAAATCATTGTAGCACCAGTGTTGTCAGCAGAAATTGTGCCGTCGTTGCTGGTTGTTTGACGTGTGTTAAGACGTAGCGGGATTGTAAAAGTTGATGACATGTTTAATTCCTTATCTTAGTGGGTATCCCAAACTGTCTCTAAGTCGTCTCACCGGGAAGTAGCGGTGGTCAGAGTGGGATTATCTTCCTAATACTACTTATGCAAAATGAAGAGAAAAAACGCCCTAAAAGCAAAAAACCCCGCCGAAGCGGGGTTCCAAAGTGCCTTTGTGGGGCTTTTTGATTAAACGCCTTGAGTACCAAAAACGTTACGTGCATCATGCCAGCCGGTCGCATAGCGCTCGGTAGCTTTGTAACGCATAGAGTCAGTCTCGAAGTCGCCTTCCATGGATTTCTCCATTGGACGACGGGATACGAGCATGAGTCCGTTTTCAGCATCAGTCTGAACAAACCAGGCTTTGCTTGAGGACAAACGTGTTACCACGTGTGTGCCTTTAGGCAGCATGCCTGTTGATTTGATAGGGTTCAAATCATTATCGGCTGTACCAGAACGGAGAACCGATTTCAGAATTACTTCTGACTGGAACTCGAGTGCTGGAGGAACAACTAACTGCTCAGCTTTCAGACGAATACGCTTACCGTTATTGTCGATAGCGCCACGGATTTGAATCAAAATCTGTTCAACAGAAGTTTGGCTCAATGAAGCAGCGGTTGACAATTTATTGCTGTATGTTTGACCATTAGCAATAGGGTGAGCTGTACTAATCAAAACTACGCCGTCGCCACCAGTGTAACCGCTTGTGAACGCAAAGTTCAACAAGTTAGCACACAAAGTTTCCTTAGTTTCAATCATAGACTGAGCTAAGTGTTTAGCGAAGGTAGAGCCGATACGGATGTGATCGCCGTCTTCCATCAAAACTTTGGTCAAGGCATAAGCCAAGCCATAGATTTGGTAGATGAAACGGGTGATGTACAATGTACCACCTTGATCATAGCTGACAGGAGTACCGTCAGGCATGGCAGGTGCAGCATTCATACCGAAGAGCATTACTTCTTCGTGATAGTTACGTGGAATACCTTGGATCTGTTCTACAAATCCTTTCCACTCGTCGGCGCGTTGTTCGTATACGCCATCAAAGACTTCGTTGATAATCGGTTCGACTACCGCACGAAAGTCGGTACTACGCATTGGGGTTGCCATTTGCTATTCCTTTTCTTTCGTTATATTAAGAGTAAGCGACCGAAACAGACGGAGCGACTAATTGACTGTTAGCGATTTGAACTTGTACGATTGTGTAAGTGTCAGCCCAGGCATTTGTTTGCCCTGTTGGCCAAGCAGTTTCACGACCTAAACCAACCACTTTAACTTGACCTTGAGCACCGGTTGCTACTGGTGATGCAGCCAAAGCTGTTTGTGAGAAGCCAGCGCCACCGTTGCCGATAGATTGACCTACCGTTGGGTTATTTGTTGCATCAAAATCGTAAGCCTTGCCAATAGCCGTAGTTGCCACTGAACCATTACACTGAGCTTCGTAAACCAATTGAGGATCTGTGAAGAGCCAAAAAATGATTTGTGTAGAAGCATCAAGAGTTAGTTTAGAAGCCCATTTAGCTACTGAACGACGACCTTGTGAGTCTGTAAATTCAACGCCATCAAATACGCCAAACATTTTGCCAGTTGCGGCTAATGTAGGTGCTGGGATCAATTGACCCGATGTGTTGATTCCTACTGGTTGATATTGATAGAAAGCCTGACCAGTTGTGAGACCGTAAGGTGCATTGTAAGTATTGTCAGTAGCAGCTTGAAAGCTGTTGGTACCCACAAACTGAGTTGCACGATCCAGACCACTTGGGTGGTAGGCAGGCTTCATACCAAAGGGAAGATATGTCGTAGACATGTAATTTTATTCCTTTTGTTTTTTTGAAGAATGTTAATCGAAGCGGATATTACTATTCGCCTTTGCGGCCTCTTTTTCCATTTCCAAAACTCCACCTTCAAGAATTGAGCGTCCGCCCTTACCTTCTTGTGCAGTATTACGCACATTTGCGGTAATGTTGCGTTGATGATCTAGCGGATCCTCTAGGTGCATCATGCGCATCACTTCTTGATAGATTTCTTCTGGTAACTTGAAGAGAACCATCTCGTTACAGCTAACACAGCCTTCAAACTTGCCCGAGCTCATTTTGCCTAGTCCTTCAAAGCCTTTTCCTAATTCGGAGGCTTTAACTGGCTCATAACCCAATGCTACGCGTTTGTCGATACTGTCATAATTATTTGTAGTGGATAACCAGCACAAATGAAAGCCAGGGATAATCCCCGCTGGCAAGTCTGGCAATGCGCTATTTTGCCATTTATCTCTGAACGCCTCTGCACGTTCGCGCTTGGTTTTATTGCTAGGATCTTCTGTTGCAATCCGTTCTTTAGTTTCTTGTACACGATCCGCTAAGCGGTCTTCGATGTCACGTTTAATTCTTGTGTTTGCCATGATAATTAACCTTTATTTTCACGATCATACTGTGCATAAGCACGGATCATTTTGTTTCGTTTTTCTACATCGTCCCACGCACCAGCGTCTTTAATTGCATTAACACGATCACGAGAAAGTGTGATGGTGCCAGCTTTTTGACTGGTGGTATTTGCAACCCTACTTGATGCTGTGGGGTTTGCCCGCCTATTACTTCCGCCTTTTGATACATAGCGGTGCGGTAAACGACTTGCTAAACGACTGTCTAACTCTTCCCAATACTCGGAATCACTAGGATCCCAACCATCGGCAGCGAGTTCTTGGTCAACTACTTTGGCAATTCTACTATCTGTATCTCGAGCTTGTGGATCGTACCAAGCGTTTTTCTTTAACCAACGAGTAGCATTTTCTTGTACTTCATTACTAATTGGGTTAGGAACATTTTGCTTTGGCGCTTTAGCAGCCTCGAGCTGTTGTTTCTTGTAATATTGAGCTTGATTGAGACGCTGTTTAGCATCTGTCAATTGCTCTAAATACTCTACTTGAGCTGATGCATCATTAGCTTGCGTTGCTTGCAACATCTTCATTTTTGCGTATTCAACTCTTGTAGCTTCGTCTTCGATAGCTTTATCAAGTTGTGCAAATTGATACGATGATGCTGTATTTTCTACTTTAGCAAGGCGTTCTGCTAGGTCTGCATTGTGACGCTCAAGCATTTTAATCTTGTTTTGCGCCGAAAAATCACGCTGTTTCTTTAACTCTTTTTTGAGTCTGCGTTCTTCTCTACGAGCTTCACGGATCGCTTCACGCTCATCATCTGAGACATCATCAGTTTCATCCGCATCTGCGTCAGCATCTTCTTCACGCTCTTCATCAGTGCGTTCGTCAGCATGCGTTTCTTCTTTTTCGACTTCATCAACGCTATCTGGTATTTCTACCTTGGCGAGGACAGAGCCATCTTCTTGTTCCTTAATTGGAACGTCTTTCTTTTCATTTTCTGCCATTTTGTACTTTCTACAAAGTTAATCTACAAACGCTTTCATTTTCTGTGCCGCTTCAAATGACTTGATCTTAGAGATCACTTCACGCGCCTGTAGTGTAATAAACACCACTGGAGCGCCATCGTCGTCTGGTTGCACAACAAAACGGTCGCCGCCGTACTTAATTGTACGAACTAAGTCACCAACGCTACACCAAGGGCCTTCTGGCCATGGGGTAAGGTCATCTGGGCTTTTATACGCCAGTGGACCAATATTGATTACTTTAGCTACTGTCTCGTTAAAACGTAAGGTTTGTTTGGTTTCATCAACTAAGATGATACCGCCTTTACTTGTCGTCTTTTCCCTGCGCAACTGCACAAGTACTCTGTCTCCAAGAATCTCAACGCCCGAGTCTACCTCTGGAAAGCATTCCTGCTCTGAACGTAAATCTGGCTCACTTTTACTATTAAAATCAATTGGCATACGCCAACTCTCCTTACACCTTACGGCGCTTTAGTTTTCATCATCCTCTGTTAGGAGGTCTTCTAGAATTGCCATGGCTTGTTTTAAGCCATCACGATTACCCAATACTCTTTGATAAGAATCAAAGTTATGGATGTTGGAACCTGAAGCTAGAACTTCGGTTGTTTCTTTATCCGCTTCTTTCAAGCGGCTTATGTACTCAGAAAGTATGTCTCTCATATTACTACTTATGCAAAGAGGCGAAATATTCCGCCCCAAACATTAATAAAAGTTACCGCCGTCGAGATCTTTAAGGTTCTTTCCTGGGCCAACTTTTTTGGATTTAGCCATTTTGTTTTGGTTCAAAACGGCATTATTAGCACGTTTGGAACCAGATGAACCTGCGTCCAGATTTTTGTTTTCTGGGCCACCGCCAGATGACAGTTTGCCAGTTTCTTGATATGTTTGACGAAAGCCTTTTTGATCGGCCATATTATGCTCCTTGTGGGGGTGTTGGTTGGGGTGCTACTGCTTGTTGTTCTTGCATTTGAGCTATCTGTTGCTGATGAGCTTGATCTGCTTGCTGTAAACCTTGGACATGCTCTTGCTGAGATTGTTGTAATCCCATAGCATGCTCTTGGGCTGTTTGTTGTAATCCTTGGGCATGTTGCTCTTGGGCGCGTTGAGCTTCTAATTGATGCTGTACTTGTTGCGCTTGTTGCTCAAAAGATTGTTGTTGTACTGCCAAACCATGTTGACGAATGTCTGCGTTAGCAGCATTAATTGCTTCCATAGCAGAGGCATTTTGCTGGGCATCTAAGGCAACTTGCTGTTGGCTCATTTGTGCTTTGGCATTAATCATTGCAACACGCTCTTTAGCGGCATTATTGATGTTAGCCATTGCCACATTGGTTGCATTACGCTGATTGTCAATATTGGTTTGTGTAGAATACTTAACTTGTAATTCTTGAACATCTTGTTGCAACTCAGCCACTCGAATCTTAAAGTTTTCTTGGGCTTCTTGCAATTGTGCTTGTAATTTAGCTTGTGATTCTTGTGATTTACGCTGAGTTTCAGCCATCTGAGTTTTCATCAATACATTGGCAGTTGGGTCAGCTAAAGCTTGCATTTCAATCTGTTGTTGCTGTGCTTGTTGGGCTTTTTGGGCTAATTGCTGAATAACCGGCATAAATGACGCAAATTCTTGCTGGCTTTGTTGAGAAACAAGTTGTGCAGCAATTGCAAGAGCTTGTTGGCTTTCTTTATCCAATGTACGCTCTTCATTTAACTTAAATGTGTCTTTTCCACCCGAGGCTTCTGCCACATAGTTGCGCATAGATTGCAAATAATGCAACGAAATATGTTGCTGGATGTGTTGCAAAAGATTAGAAATAAATGCGGGTCCAATAACGGGGCTTCCACCATAATTTGGGTCAACTGCAAAGATTAAATGGGTTCTAATGTGAGCCAAATGATCTTGATCGGGAAAAGCAGCAGCCATTCTGCCCATAACCATGGAAACATTTTCCAAAGCGGGGTTAGATTCCACCACACCGTTGGGGCTTGGCAGAATTTCTTGGATATTTGGTACTTTGAGCTGTTTAAGAATGCGTAAATGGGCTTCACGCATGTCATAAAGCTGTGGCGCACTGTTTGCAAGCTGTAAAATTGCTTGCGCTTGAGCCAAACGCTGAGTTTCTGAGAAAATATTAGGGTCAGAAACTGGTCTAATGTCATTATTGGTCGCAAAATCACGAATTTCGATCTCTTCACCAGAGCCATTGTTCATTTCTTCCAAGTACCAATGGTTGATACGAGATAAAATGGCTAAAGACTTGGCTTGTGAACGATGTAAGCGAGCGTGAATGCTTGAAAACACCTTGGCACCTTGTTCAATCAGTGCTTGAGTAGTTCCAACGGGCGCATTGGCGTTAATGTCACCAATTTTTTCTTCAGAGGTGGTTACTACACCTTTGGCTGCGGCTGTTAACCAACCTAAAAGGCTGAATAAAACAGACGATGGTTGGTTAAATGGCAATGGCATTGCCAATTTACGCACATCATCAACACCTGGAGCGCCTTCAATTTCTACTACTTGGGTTGGCTCAATTCGGTCACTTTGACCGCCGATGCGACCACCTTTGAGTTTAAGCATTGTCTGGCTGTTATTAATGTGTGCTGCATCCAGCAAAGCACGTAAAGAGCCAGTAAGGGCGGCAGCAAGACCACCAATAAGATGAGGAAGGCCAATAGCATAAGCACCCCTCCAAGGAATGAACTTAAATTCAACATACCAGTCCAACTTCTCAAGTTTTTCATCGCCATATGCCCAGTTTCTGTAAAGTGCTAACACTTTAGAAGTTGAATCATCAACTGTTAAAATGTATGGAGCACGCTTTCCTTCGGTTTCATTATCGTCATCTAAACGTAGAAAGCAAGTGATTTCATAAACTCGGCGCACACCATCCACATTCTTGGATGGTTTTGTAATACCTTCAATTTTGTCGTTGGCTTTTTTAGACTGGCTTTGTTGGTCTGTTTCTATGTCAGAAATATAATTGGTATCAATGTCACGATAGATACCTTGATCTACTCGTTGCTTAAAGATATCTTCTGTAATATCTTGAATTTCAGTTACACGAGCAGAGGTGTAAAAATTGGTTGAGGCATAAGGCAACAAAATGTTGTCAATAGGCACCCATTCAGTAGTCGGACGCTTGAGCTCATAGTCATAACGCCATTTGAGATACTGTGATCCGCCTAGTGGCAGTTGAGTGAGCATTTGCTCCATCTCATCACGATACTCTGGGATTTGTTCGGTTAACTGCCAGTTGAGGAAGTTAACTTTTCGATCAGCTATTTCAGTACGCTCTTTGTTGTCGCCACCAAAAATTTGTGATTTTACAATGCCATCTGATGGCAATAGTTCACGAGAGGCTGACGCAGCAAAGTCAACGCAGGACTCTGCCATAACAGGGTGAACGACTTTAGAGGCTCCATCAAAGGTTGCGCCTCCAGGCGCGTCCTTACCTAAACCGGTACGGCGTAATCCATCTTCATACTGCTTATCTCGTTCTTTACGAGCTTCACGATCTACTTCAATTAAGTCTAAAAATTCAAAAGAAAGGTCATCTAAAGTACTTTCATCAAATTCTTCTGCCAAGTTGGCATAAAATTCTGGATCTTTAAGAGGGCCTTCTGTAGGTGTTAAGTTGACAATAACAGAACCATCTTCTTGTTCAATGATATCTTCTTGGATATTCATCTCATCATCAAGACCTAAAGCATCTGCGTAAGAATCAATCTCTTCATCACTCAACTCAATATCTTCTTTGGAATTATCCAAGGAAGATAGGTTGGCTCCTGTTTGAATAGGAAGTTGTGGTGCTTGTGCCATTAATTATTTTCCAGAAATGTGTTTTTGAATTAGCATTTTGCTAATATCTTTAAATGGTTTTACTTTGCCACCTTTTTTAAAACCAGCAGCGTTGCCCATTATATCAACATTTGGCATTTGTGCGGGTTCTTGTGGTGCGTCTTTATCAATCACCGGAATCGGAGGAGGTGGGACTGGATTATGATACGCATCCCGAATAGTGTTTAAAAGTTCAGTATTTTTTGGATGGCTAACATAATCCATGTTTGCTTTCATACCAGCCAAATATTGTGGGCTGGTTTGTTTATCTTCACTAATGCCAGTGCCAAACCAATGGTTAAATGGGTCGCCACCTTTTAATTTTGCTTTTGCGTGGGCATCATAAATTGCTGGCCCAAATCCAGCGGCTGCAGGATCGTAACCTTCTTTTACTAGGTTACGATAAATCTCTAAAGACTTTGGATCTCGGTAGTTAAACTGGTTATATCCAAGATTGGTTCTACCTTCTTTAAACACCATAGCAGCTAACTGTTCTGGTGAGAATTGTGGCACGCCATGTTTTTCACCAGCACGCATAACACTGATCCAATTTTTTAATGCGTTAGAGTCAATTTCACTAGGAAGTGTTTCCAAACCTTCTTTTGTGGTGTGTTTTGGAATTGTCCCACGGCGGTGGTACTTTACAGGCGCTGAATCTTGAAAATAGAAAAACTCAGGTTGTCCATGATACATTGGCATCTGAACATCTGAGGGTAGATCTTTTGGTGTTACCGATGGAGCTCTTCCCATTGCCAAACCAGCAGATGGTGCTGCCGCTGCTAATGCCGCTTGCATCTGTGCTTGAGATGGAGTTTTGCCACCAGCTTGCATATGAGGAATGCCAGCTTGCTCAAGAATCATTTGATTGGGAGTTTTAATAAGGGAGAGCGTCATATCTATAACTACTTATGCAAAATAGCTTGTATGTTCGCCCTAAACTGCATAGGGGTTATAACGTTTCTTATTTCGGTCGTCGGCGTAGTCCATATCTCGAGTTGGAAGCAAATCAAGCTGAATCCATCCAGAATCACGCAGGACACGCAATGCTTGGGACAAAACGTCCACATAGTCATCGTGCCCGCCAGACTCTGGAAACGAACACACCTGCCGTATAAAGCGTTTTGCCCATGGTGCTACCTCGCCGGGTTTGTCGGGATCTTCTGGGATGTAGACTTTACCTTTAGCAATTAGCGGTGCAACAATGTTGATACGCTGGACTTTGTCAGCACGCCCTGGGTTATAACCTCGCACAGGAACGCCAGATCCTTGAAGTTCTTGAATCAGTGAGATACCAGCCGATTTGTCTTCCATGAGGATGAGGTCGGCTTTCCTACCTTTGGCAAACTCATTGTCCGAACCATACACCACTTCTTTAAAATCGTTGATCACTTTACGGCGTAGCTCTGGATAACCTAAGTGCTGATCCCATGCATCTAAAAGAATGATTGCCGTGCCAATGTCTACCGACTCAAAGATACCGAACACACCGCACGCTGTTGGGTCGTTGGCGGTTTTTTCTGAGGTAGCGGGGTCGTAGCTGGCAATCACATACTCAAGTACTGGAGACGGCTTTTTGGCTGGCCATGTTTTAAACCAGCGCCGTTTGACAATACCCGCATCTTCTGGATCCAGAATAGCGCCATAGATCTCTTGCTTACCAAGGTCGGTGCCTTCATAGGTTTCAAGCGCTTTAAAGAACGATGACGATAGGTTAGCTCGGTTTTCATAGGAGCTGGCGTTGACCACAAACACATCGCCACCAATTTTGCCTTCGTTCAAATCCACGATCAGTTCTCTGGGCTTGGGTGTCGTGGTGATGATCTGCTGAACTCGAGCAATCCGAGGGTCACGCAGACGCATGGTGAACTGCGCTTGATCCCATGCGTCGTCCAGATAGTCGAACGCGGCTAACTCGTCATACCAGCCACCATGGAACTGCTTACCACGATAACGCTCTGGTTCGGAAGCTGGGATGCCTTGGATAATCGAGCCATTCTTAAGCGTAATCTCAAACAACGATTTGTTGTAGGTCTCAATCAATTCTGGCGGGATGATGTTTAAAAGACCAGAGTCACCTTCAAAGCAGGTTGCCCTAATGTCGTTGGAGGTTGGTGCTGTGACCAACCAACGTGTGCCACTGAACTGGGCTGCACGTTGTCCAATCCAATTTGAGGCGGTGTAGGTCTTACCAGCGCCCCGCCCCGCCAACATGAGCATAATGTCATACTCGCCGTCCTCGGGCTCACGCTGATGCTTAAGCGCTTGTACTTCCCAACGGATCTGCCAGAGCGCAAGAGCTAGTTGATCTTTTGGCCAGTGTTGTCGTTTTGCTGCAAAGCTGGCAAGCAGCTTTTCTTGAATTGCGTTTAATGCCATATTGGTAGAAATCCCTGACCGACCACAAACGGCGCATCTGTTTCGATGTGTACTGTGGGCGCGGGATCTATTCTCTCCACTTTAGTTATCATGCGGCGCTTATGACCCTTGATACCCTTTTTGGTTTGTTGCTTGGGGTGCAACTGGATATCGGTCTTAAACGTAAATTGGTGCGTGAGCGATGAGCGGTTATCAAACACATAGCTCTTCATTCCCAGCGATTCACAGATCGATTGCAGAGTGATCAGAAACCGCAGGTCACGGGAGAAGACAAGAAACCGATCTAGTCGTGCATTGTAGCTCCCTGGTTTCATCGCAACAATTCCCTTGAGAAACTCAATCCGCTGTTCGATACTGCCGAAAGTGTATTCGATTGGCAGTGTGGTTGGAATGCTGGAATAGCGGGTTAGAAATGAGACGCCAATGGATTGCTTAAATGTAAGGGTGTTTCCTTTTCGATCGGTGTGCCACCCCAAAGCGCGGATCTTCTTTTGCACTGGGTCAACCCAGTCTGGATCAAAGGTAAAGACCACCTTGCCTTTTTGTTTGGCTGCCCACAATCCCACAATGAATGGTGGCACAGGATGATCCTCATAGGGAAAATGTATTGGATCGGTGTTTTCAATCGAGAACACATTCCAGCCTCGTTTGTCCCTCAGTCCCTTTTCAAGCAAGTCGTCTGGTGTGTAATAGCGCTGGATGTAGTGGCGTTTGTATTTACCTTGATGCCGAGATTCTCTCTGGCGGTTTCTAGTGGTGAAGGCTGGAAACCGAGTGTGTTGGTCGACTTCCAGATAAACTCCATCTTTTAACTGCACATCAAACATCTGGGTTGGGGTGTAGTGCTGAATGGTTTTAATCGGTAGTGGATAGCCATCCCACGAAAAGACATAATCTTTTGTAGTTAACTGACCCGCCAGTTTCCAGCCTCCCAATACGGGGACTGGGGTGTTACTTGCTATGCCCAATGGTATTCTCTTTGATTACCCAATTATCTAACCACTGGTTCATAGGTGAGCGGATTCTGTTTTGAATCGTGATGGGTAGCTTTCTCACATCAACAAATTCATTCACACTTAATCGAAACTTTAAATAATCAAGGGTGCTTTTATCAAAGATACTTGCTGGCACATCAACTGAATCAAAGAAGTCTTTAGAACACAGTAGTACCCTCATGCCTCCAATCTCCTTGTTGGGCTTTTCAAGGATGCCCTTGATTTGGTAAACATATAACTTAGACATGAGCTGGCACCATTTTGAACACCCGAGGCAGCTTCCCAGCTTGCCGTCGTTTTTTACATTTCGCTGCCTTGTCTCGCTCAAGTGCTCGTTGGAACGCTTCTAGACTGAGCCAGCGTTCGCCACGAAAACCATTGGCAAGCACATCAGTGCGGTAGTTGTAAAACACCATTCCCTCGTAAACGTCGCCGAGCTTGAATGGTTGTTTTGTTTTGGGATTAAGTCTCTTCATACATCTACTTATGCAAACTCTATACACATGCCGCCCTACTGTTGCGTTCATCCTAGTTCTATACACTCCCTGTCTCCAGTAAGTCTTTGATTCCAAAGTAGATTCCGCTTTGAAAGACAGGGTATCCATAGAAGACAGGGTCAAAACGCATATTAGGTGTACCTATTTATTTTATTTTTTTAAATTAAAAATAAAAAATAAAGAAATACTATGGATACTATGGATACCCTGTCTTTTAAAACAAAAAAGCTATACGGATCAAAAGGTTATAGGAGACAGGGAGTGTATAGAACTAGACAGGGAAGACAGGGAGTGTATAGAACTCAATGTTGCTTTGAGCCTAGTTCTATACAAGTCTTCTAATAATTTACAAAAAAAAATAAAAAATTACAGAGAAAATTCAACAAGCTTGCTTTTGGTTGGAGCCTCCCGCGCCCAAGCCGCAGGGAGTCGTAAAAGGTGGTGTGGCGTCAAAACAACACCGCCCAGCCATATTGCAAGGAAACAACCTGACAATCTGACAACTATGGTGCGGTGCAACATATTGCAACGCAACAATCTGCTACTAGGGTTTACCCCAGGTTGAAGTGAGTGCTTACTTACTTGCTGCAACGCAACAATCTGCCAGTCTTCTATATTGTTGCAATGCAACATATTGCAACGCAACAATTAGTCACGCTGATAATGTTAGTAGTTACTAACTTGTCAGGTTGTCATGCGTGCGTGAGAGCGTGCTAGAGAGTCGGCACAATTTACCAACAATCCGACAATGATGCAATGCAACAATATGGCCTTAGGGTAAACACCTATTGACAAGGTAATAGTGTTGTATTCCGGCAACTAAGGGTAAACACCTATTGTTTTGCTGCCAGTTTTAATATATTTTGGGGACCAGATCCCAGGGTAAACCCTAACGATCAGAACGCACGCTATGCCATTATCACAACCCTCCTAATACACTTATTCCAAGCAATATTAAAACCGCTATAAACCCTCTTAAAACCCTTTTAAATTGATTTGCCTATTTTTTAAGCAATGCATTTATACATTCCGCTGCTAGGGTAAACACCTATATAGATATTGTTGCAAGTGTTTAAAATATATAGTATTAGGTAAGCAATATCCTAATTAACTAAACTACTGGAGGATGTATGTATTTTGATAGATTTGATATAGCGGAGGCATATTACCTAGCATTTACCCATTGCCATAATGGGCAATATTCTAGGGAATATGCAAGATTATGCAAAATGCAACAATATTTTAAACCTAGCATTCTATTAGATTGTGAGTCATTAACAGAAAATGGCAAGGCAATTTATGACAATGTATGCTCTAAACTATTAGGAAAATAAACCATGCAACAAAAACAATTAATTAAAACCATTAAGCAAGCAATGGAAATTATCGGAGGGTTATCTGCTCCTAGTAAAATGCCATGCTCTAGCTATTCTATTTCCGCTAAGCGTTGCAATACTGGATCAAAGCTTGCAAAAATAGAGGGTACAGTTTGCCATAACTGTTATGCATTAAAGGGCAATTATATCCGCTATGCAAAAACTATAGATATCGCTCATGAGCGGAGATATCAAGCTTTATCTAATCCACAATGGATTGATGCAATGTCTTTTATTATTAATAAGCAAGCAATGCAATATTTTAGATGGCATGATAGCGGAGATATTCAGTCATTCCAGCATCTATTAAATATTGTGAGCGTTGCAGACAATTGCCCTAATACTCAATTTTGGATACCAACAAAGGAAAGTAACCTAGTAAAGCAATATTTAGATACTTTTGGATCATTCCCTAATAATTTGATTGTGAGAGTATCCGCTACTAAACGAGATAGTAATCCGCCAAAATTTGAGCATACATCTACAGTACATCTAGCTAATAATTCAATTGGCACAGAATGCCCTAGTTATAAGCAAGCTGGAAAATGCTTAGATTGTCGCAATTGTTGGGATAAATCAATCCCTAATGTATCTTATAAATACCATTAGATCAATTCACTATCACAACAACCCGCCACTAGGCGGGTTTTTTTTGATTGTTGCGTAGCAGCCACAAACCAGGGTTAACCCTAATAGACCAGATCCCAAAATTATGCTAAGTCTGGCCTAAGGGTAAACCCCTATAGACAAATCAAATTAATTGTGAAATTGACAAATCCGGTAAGGGTAAACCCTAACGATCAGATCGCACGCTATGCCACGATCACAACCCTCCTAATACACTTATTCCAAGTGACATCAAAACCCGCCAAAACCCCATTAAATCGATTTTGGAGGGTTTGCCCATAATTGACATTTTGACCCCAGCACAAAACCAGGGTTTACCCTTAAGGGAATGTCCTAATATGAATTTTATACAGAATTGATATTATGGATATGGGGAAATTATATTTTTTATTTTGACCCCAGCACTTTAAGGGTAAACCCTAATAGGAGAAATTATGCAACATATTGAATTAAATTTGACAATTCGTCAAGCTGATTTGGTATTGGCATCATTACGCAACCAGTTAAGAGAATTAAATCATTCTCTTAATAATGAAGTATTGAGTAGTGCTGAGTCAATCGACATTCAGTCTAGTGCGAATGTAATTAGATCCACAATGCAAGTATTAAAAGACTTAATTTATAAATCAGAAAGAGAGTAAAAAATGGAAAATAGATCAATCTCAAGCATTGCGAGAGATATTAAAAGTGTATGGATTAAACCATATTTCGGAGCAAAACCATATTTAGATGCAATGACTCAATTGCATAGCATCAATGACAAGTTTTATGAAGATAGTGCAAGCTCAGTAGTAATGTATTTTTTGGCTAATGCCAGCACTTTTAGAGGCAATGATGCCAAGGTATTAAAACTTGAATTAAAAAACTTATTGAAAGGCAATTAATTATGACAATGGATAGCTATCAAGCAGTAGGATTGGCAGAGGGTTTTATTGAGGCAGAAAGTGAAGAGCAAGTACTGGAGGCATGGCAGTACTTGCACGACACTAGATTGGGTTATGGTTTGCAAGGGTTTTTTGGTCGAACTATTCGACAATTATTAGAAGAGGGTTTAATTAACCCATAGGCAGCCCCATAAGGGTAAACCCCTGGAATTTAGTTCTAAGGGTTTTCCCTGATTGTGTTGCAGTAAACAGTCAGTAGTATTGAATTGTAGTCAACCAAAACAAAGGAGAATTTTTATGGCAAATTGGAAATATCAAATCGATCTGTCAGATATCTTCAGCAAATTTAATGACGATGGTGAAATCACAACCGATGAACCCATCCAAAAAATTGCAATGGATATCTATCATCGGTTTTCAAAATTTATGGATGCCCATCCCGATATGTTCGAGGATGATTATTCCACAGAAGACAATATCGACAATTTAAAGTATTGCGATAATGTAGAAGAGATTGACACAATATTGTGTGAACTCTATGATTTTTGTGATGCAAATCGTATTTGGATAAACACTTGGGAGATAGCATGAATTTTCAAATTAAAGCTTTTAAGCATTGGCAAACCGAAGATGGAGGTGGATATCAATTCAACCTTTATCTTGATGGCAAAAAGTTTGCATGGGTGCATAACGATGGCAATGGTGGAGGCATCGATATGACTTTTGCCGACTCAGATTTCAAAACCATATGGGATGACTATGTCAAATCATTAGGGCAATGGAAATCATCTTGGGGTGCAATTAATGGTCAAGAATTTTTTGATCATTCTGACGATACCGCAATTGGAATTTTGGTGGAAGAGTATGAGATGTCTAAGCATCGTAAAAAGGGCATTCTGTTTCGACTGACAGACGATAGTGAGAATTCATTCCGCACTATCAAAACCCAAGATATGGATTTGGCAGTTAAGCATTTAGATAAAACCTTTGGCAAGGGCAAGTACGAACTTGTGTAATGTTGCCTAGTAAAGCATTCTGAGAGTGCTTTACTGGATCAATATTGATCACATAAATACAGGGAGTTGAGATGACTAAAAAAATTAAAGTGCGTATCAGTACGCAATTTGATATCGAGGTATCGGAAGATTACCTTGAGAAAATGCGTAAGTATGATATCAAGTGGGAATTACTTGATAAGTGTTTTAAAAATAATCCTATGACAGTTAACCACGCAACAATGGAGGTATTGAGCGATGAAACAGTTTGAATGTTTTTGGGGTGATGGGTATAGGGATGCCAGTAATAAATCCATCCTTGAATATCACGATGAAGGGTTTTTTAATAACTTCAGAGGGTATGAGGATGAGCATATTTACAAAATCCAAGATCTTGAAATTGGTGATGTTGCTGATTTAACTGAGATGACTGGGCAACATTGGGTGCGGAGGATGTCATGAAAAAATGGCAAATACAAGCATTGTTTTTTAATGAGGGATGGGAATGCCCCGAAGATGTTCCAACCTTGTACGATAGCAAGGAAGAGGCAGAACTTGAATTGCAAGATCACATCGAGTCGATGGCATTGGCAGTCGAAGAGGGTTTTATGATTGATTACGATGCCCATGATTGGCGAGTTGCGGAAGTGGATGTACCGCAGCCCTAAAAGTAAATAGGGGTTTACCCTGGGGCCCGGAATCAGGGTAACTACCTATGTACTTTTGTTGTAGTACCAGTACAATTGAACTTTTACAAGGGAGGTGGTATGAAATTTAGTATTTCAATAGATATTTTAGATTGTGACATTGACGAAGTGATGGAATTGAACCATTGCACTAAGCAAGAGGCAATTGATCAAATCACCAATGTATTTTATTTAGGTTTATCTTGCATTGATGGTATGTTACATCGTGTAACTGGCATTGATGGCACAGATTCTTATGTGGAGAAAACAGAATGATATACATTACTAAAACTGAAACATACAATACTGGTGGTGGGTGCATGGTAGATATACTGACACTCTCAACTGGGAAAGTGCTTTGTATTTCCGATGAGTATGTGGGTTTGTACCATTCTATTGACGATATGTTGGAAGACGATGGTACAAAATGCATCAATGGTTTTTGGATCAATGGAGAAACTGTATGATTAATGACCAATACTTAAACGCTTTGGATGATGCCATTTTGACAATGTTGCACAATGACATCGAACCAACATCAGCATTAAAGCAATGTGCATCTGACAATGGCATTGCGTATGGTGAAGACATGGGCAAATTTATTGAATGGGCAAGGGAGCAATTATGAAATTTCAGCAAGTATTAATTGACCAGTACATTGATTTTTTCAATAACTATTTGACGATTGCTAAGTACGCTGAAGATAATGGATTGTCCATCCAACAAGCCCAGACTGTAATCAGTTTGGGTAAACAGTTACATGGAATGCAGTTTATTGAAGATCATTTTCAATTTATTAAGGTGGGCTAATATGAAAGCAATCTTCGGAGCGTTTTATGACAGTCGCAATTTCTCATTCGAGGCATTTAGCGATGATCCAAGAAAAGCAAAGGCAACCCTCATCAAGGGTTTGCGGGATCATGGTAAAGAGTACAAGTGCGAACCTAACTGGTGGTACAAGGACGATGTATATGTAGTCGAGTACCAATTAAACATTCCCTATAGAGATAAGGACACAATATGAAATACTACAACATTGACGATTTGTTTTTCTCAGTCAACGATATTTATACCCAGTTTGATGAGGGAAAAATCCCTCTTGCAAACGCTCAAGAAATATTAGTAAGATGTTGCAAAGCTTTTATCCAATTTAACGACAAGGTAACCGATGAAAAAAACTAATTACGATAAAGCAGTAGAGATTTACAACCAAGGTGGGCAGTACGCAGTCTATGATGCAGTCGAGGCTGGCATTCTCAAGGCTGACTCAATGCGTGACTGTGCTCCATGTGAGGACAGAACCCCACACGATGGTGATTGTTGCCTTGTTTGTGGCACAGACAACCCTCCGCAGCCCGACCAAAACCAGGATCTGAACCACTCAATTTACTTTGAGAGAGCCGATACTTTGTGGGAGTGGCTTGAGGAAAACCAATTAACCGACCCAGTAACATTAACCATTCACTTAGGAGCAAAGAAATGAAAATTAAACCAATAATGATCGAGCATTGGATTGGTAGTGATCACCAAAATATTCAAGAATATCTTCAGTTGTTGACCGAACTGGTCAATGGTGAGTATAGTGTTGAAGAGTTTAAAGCTGACATCATGGATTTATGGGAGGGAACAGTATGAACCCAAATGATTACCCGCAAGGCAATGGCATGAAGTTGGTGCTTGTCATCACAGCCGATGATCCAGTATCATTGGATGAGGGTTTGCGTAATGCCCTTAAAGATATGCAGTTTGGTGTACAGTCAACAAAACAAGCATCAGATGATTATTTTTATGCGTTTGAAATACTTAATCGTAAAAAGGAGACAGTATGAACTGGGAACAACAATTCGTGGAAAGCTTTATTACCAAGTTGGTAAATCCTAAACCGCAACCCATCGAGATTAAGATGCATACTACAATCTACTGGGAAGTGCCAGAGGGTCGTGATCCAGAAGAGTATATGCAAGAACTTTCAGAGATGTCTAAATTAGATGCTCTGGCAAAAGCCACCGACTTTGGTGACGATCAATTAGAAGTTAATGGGGAGTATTGATATGATGGACTATTTAACCCTTTGGCAAAAAGGTAGCGAGTATTTTGATGAGTGGATTGGCGATTCCACTATGACTTATACCGAAGAGGACAGAATGTTATTTGTAGCTGGTTTTATTAAAGGCTATTTACATTTAAACCAATTGGAGATCAATTATGCCTAACTGGGAACAACAATTCGTGGAAAGCTTTATTGCCAAACTGGTAAACCCAAGAGAAAAGCATCGATTGGAGCAAGTATCAGAGCAAGGTTATAAGGTGATCGATACCAGCACCAACGAGTGCTTGTGGGATATTCGCAATGGGTGTAATGTATTTACCTTGGAAGAGGCAGAACAATTTATAAAGGAACAAATATGAAATACTTTGTACACTTAGAAATGACCTTTTGTGCAATCATAGATGATGCACAATCGCTTGAAGAGGCAAAAGAAATTGTTGAATCAATGTATGTTAATGATGAAATGTTTGATACTAAATATGACACTCATTATGAGTGGGATATACTAGATGATAAATCTTATGAGTTTGAAGACGAAGAGGAGGTAGCATAATGGGTAATATGTACGATGGATGGCTTGAATCCGGAATTCAAGATGGCTACGATGACCAAGATCAAAGGGCAGAGGAGATTGCTTACTGGGTCGAGCAAGATATTAAACCCGATGGCAGATGCTACCCATTTTCAGCACCAAACTGGGCAGAGGCAATCTCTCAGTTAGGGCTGGCTGAAGAGCTCCAAGATATCGATCCAGTAACCGCAGCCCAAGAGTTGCGTGACAAAGTGGTAGCCTATTGGTATGATGTAGCTGAGTATATCAATGAGCGAGACTGTGTATGATCTTAAAAACCCTTACTGTTGCGTTCATCCTAACTTCATTCCATCCAGCACAAGCTGACGAGTACTTTGCTTTTGCTCCCAACACAATTGGTGGGTGGACGATGCTGACCGAGAACCCATGTCGGTACGACAAGCACCTACCCGAGGCATACGCAACCAACCAAAAGAATGAAAAGGCTTATGGGTGTTACTGGTTTGGGAATAAGGTGATTTACTTTCGAGATTCCCAAGGCAATGTGCGTTACATGGAAAAGAAAGATTTTATACTACGCAGAAATATGCTATAATGGGTGACCCCCAATCCAATTGGAGATTCCCTATTGAAAACCCGCAAAAATGCGTTGACTGATTATATGCAGTCGTTGTACAAGATCCCCACGCTGACCCTTGAGGAAGAGGCAAAGCTGGGGATTCTGATCGCTCAAGGTGACGAGGCAGCCCTCGATAGATTAGTAACTCACAACCTACGCTTTGTAGTTTCAGTCATTAAAAAGATGCCGAACTGGGCGCATTCCAATATGCCCATGGAAGACCTTTTATCATTCGGCAACGAGGCTTTGCTCAATGCAGCCCGATCCTGGAAACCGATGGGCAAAATCCGGTTTGCCTCCTATGCCAAGAAATTCATACACTTCGATGTCAACCGGGGTGTTGCCAATACCAAGAACATTATTCGACTGCCAGTAAACATTACTGAAGAGATCCGAAGAATCAAATATACCGAGCGCGTGCTGAGTCAAACCCTCCAGCGTGAGCCGACCGACACAGAACTGGCCGACAGGCTGGGAGTGTCAACCACGCGCATTGCATACATTAATTCCATAATCAGTAAAGAGCCAGTAAGCTTAGAGATATTTAATTCCGAACATTTAGAACAAGAAGGATACGATGACTGAAGAACAGATTCGAGCTTATAATAGATTTATTCGTGCTCGTGATAGAGTCAAACTAGTAAAAACCAAAGAGAACTTTAAAAATGCTTATATTCCTCATCGTGATTTTATTGATAGTATACATATCAATGGATTGAACCATCCGCTTTTTGTGGTGAACGATGAGTGGATTGAATACAAAGAGGCATCATCAGCATGGTGGGCGATTGAACCCAGATACCGCCATGAAGAACGCTTAAGGGCAACCCGAGGCGATTATGGAGATTCAGATAACTGGGATGAACCAAATGAAGTTGAAACATTAGACACTTTCTTCAAGGAGGAGAAATGAAATACTTATCAGTATGCTCTGGAGTTGAGGCTGCCACAGTAGCATGGCATGACTTGGGCTTTGAGCCAGTAGCATTCTCGGAGATTGAAAAATTTCCGAGTGAGGTGTTGAACTTTCGTTACCCCAATGTACCAAACATGGGTGACATGACTAAATATAAGGAGTGGAAATTAAATGAATCAATCGACCTTCTTGTGGGAGGAACCCCATGCCAATCTTTTAGCGTCGCAGGGCTTAGAAAGGGACTCGAAGACCCTCGAGGAAACCTCATGCTCACATATGTTGGAATTCTTGACAAGTTTAGACCCAAGTGGTGCGTTTGGGAAAACGTGCCAGGTGTCCTCAGTTCCAACGGAGGACGGGATTTTGGTTCCTTCCTCGGGGCGCTGGGCGAACTCGGGTATGGGTGGGCCTTCCGTGTCCTTGATGCTCAGCACTTTGGAGTACCACAAAGACGCCGCAGAGTCTTCGTTGTTGGATGTCTTGGAGACTGGGTCAGTCCCGCAAAGGTTCTTTTTGAGCCCGAAAGCTTGCGCCGGAATAATCCGAAGAGCAAAGGTAAGAAACAAAGTGCTCCCGCCTTTACTTCATCAAGCTTTGGAGGCTACAGTGAAGGAGTCGGGACAATCCGAGCTGCTGGAGGAGATCTCGGTGGCGGATCAGAAACTCTGATTGCTACACCCGATGGTAACCACACCACTGGCTCACTACTTGCCAGAGATTACAAAGGGATTGGAAATCAAGATTTAACCGATGGTCGTGGATTGGTTGTGTATGAAAACCATCCATCGGATTCAAGAGTTAAAGAGATGGGTGATGTATGTCAAACTGTGACTAGTAGCTGGGGAACTGGTGGTGGCAACATACCATTTGTTCAACCGATTGCGTTAGCTGAGAACACCATTGGTCGCAAACCATTAAATGGTGGTAATGGAACTGGTTATACCGAAGGTGGACCTATGTACACATTGAACGCTACTGGGGTACATGGTGTTGCAGTTGATATGTACAACCTTACATTGAATGACAAGACTACTCAAACCCTTAGAGGTTTTGGACACATTGACCATGTAGGTGGAACTTTTGAGCCCATTGTGTTGGAAGATCAAGGTGGTAGCGTGATGCGTGTTACCAATAGTGGCGTTGTAGGTACATTGCGCAGAGAATCACATGGGCATGAACCTAGCGTTATACACAACATGGCAGTCAGAAGGCTTACACCGATTGAATGCGAGCGTTTACAGGGTTTTCCCGATGACTACACTAACATCAAAGCAAAATGTCCCGATGGGCCTCGTTACAAGGCTATGGGCAACAGCATGGCAGTACCGGTTATGAAGTGGATTGGACAACGAATAAAGGAAATGTCATGATAGTAATACCATCGGATGTATACGACAAGGATGGCAATCTATTGAGGATTGAATTTTACAACGAATTGGGTTCGTTTGAGATTCAGTCGTTGTGGGATCCAGCGGATGAACAAACCAGTGAAAACCGAAATGAATTTCGAAAATGGAGTTACACCATGGTCAAAAGGCAAAATTATGAAGTGGCTAACTAAATTGTTGCAGTGCATCCTGTCTACCCTGTCTCTATTGTGGCGCATCATAATATGCCAAAAGCACTAGATGTAGTGGTTGACTAGGTGCAAACCTACTGGAAATCCATAGAAGACATAGAAGACATAGTAATATTGAATTATTTCTTTTTAAAATTAAAATAAAATAAAAAGATATAGGGTAAAGTGAGTTAGACCGTGGATACCCTGTCTTCTATGGCGAATCATAACTAAAAGTAATAAGCTATATAACTAAAAATTATATAGGTACACCACCAAAAGTGCCTATAATTTGCATAAGTAGAAGAGCACAGAAGAGGAAAACAGATGAAGCCGAAGGTCTTACCAGTATTATTCCAAAATATACCTCTTGCACTACGCACAATCCCACGCTGGACACTGTGGAATTATGTAGAAGTGGGAGAGAATGAAACAAAACGCTGGTCAAAACTGCCAGTACAACCCTCTGGCAAGGCTGCCAGTTCAACAAACGCATCAACATGGACAGACTTTCATTCTGTCGAGGCAGCATACCTAACCGCCAAGTTTGATGGCATTGGATTTGTATTTACAAAAGATGACCATATTGTTGGCGTTGATATGGACGATTGCTTTGATGAGCAAACCCTTAAGTTCACCAACCCCATGTTAGAGGCGATTGCCAGTAAGATTGATGGTTACATGGAGATCAGCCCATCGGGTACTGGGGTCAAAATATTTACACTGGGCGACATCCCTAGTGCATTTGTTGACCACAGCATTGGTCTTGAAGTGTACAAAATGGGTCGGTACTTTACTGTTACAGGGCAAAAGATTCGTGGAGAGTTACCAACCGAGTTGCAAGACTTTACTGACATCATCCCCGAGCGCACAGTACGCTTAACTGGTGATGCCTTTGCTGACTACAACCCACCGCTTGATGGTTGGGACTTAGCTAAAGTTGAAACAGAACTACTACCAAACTTTGACCCAACTTACTACACCGATTGGTTGCAAGTGGGGATGTGTTTACATCATCAATTCCAGGGCGACATCGAGGCTTGTGAGGCATGGGATCGCTGGTCATATGGTGATGGTAGCGTGGAAAGTTATAACAATAATGCGTGCGAGAACAAGTGGAAAACCTTTAGTCAAAAGAGTGGTGGAGCAACGCTACGCACATTGACTTATAAAATATCATCGAACAAACGCAACGATGCGTTAGCCAAGGGTGATGTGATTCTGTCTGCAGCTCCATTGGAGAATGCTCAGACTTTTCTAGACTCAAAGTTCTCATCTGAAGAAGGTATCAAGCTAGTGCATTACTCGGGCGATTTTTTTAGTTACCAAGGTACGCACTATTCTGAGGTTGAAGAGTCAACCATTCGCTCTGAGTTGTATAAGTTTTTAGACAAGTGTAAGAAACAAGATCGCAAAGGTAATATTGTTGCGTTTGCCCCAAATCCAGCAAGCGTGAGTGGTGCGATGGATGGCATCAAGGCATTGACCCACCTACAGAATCAAGCCAATACACGCCCGCCAGTATGGCTCGATGGTTACAGCGCCAATCGTCCCGAGGCGAGTAAACTGGTCAGCGTTAAGAATGGTTTGTTTCACTTAGAAGATAACATCCTACTGCCACACTCATTAGGTTTGTATACACAGAACTCATTGCCATTTGCATATGACCCGATGGCGCAATGCCCACTGTGGATGAAGTTCTTAGATGATGTTTGGGGAATGGATCAGCAGTCAATTGATTGCTTGCAAGAGATGTTTGGATACATATTATCGGGCGATACAGCACAGCAAAAGTTTTTTAACATCATTGGACCACGTCGTTCGGGTAAAGGCACAATCAACAAAATCTTAGTGGCGTTGCTTGGGCAACACAATACAGTAGCACCACAACTGGAGGAACTTTGTGATACATTTGGTTTGCAACCTTGGCTGGGTAAGCTCCTCGCTTCTTTTACTGATGCGAGAGCACCTGAACGAAACAGATCTTCTGTTGTATCTCAGCTTCTGCGGATTGTGGGCGGGGACACTATTACCGTTAACCGTAAGAACAAGGAGAGTTGGAATGGTTATTTGCCTACTCGCATTGTTATTTACAGTAACGAGGTTCTTCAATTAACAGAGAACTCTAATGCACTTACTGGTCGTATGGTAGTGCTCAAGATGACACACAGTTTTTATAACAAGGAAGATACTAACCTATCAAACAAATTGATGGTTGAATTATCGGGCATTTTTAATTGGGCGATGGTTGGATTAAGTAGGCGGATTGAGCGTGGTGGGTATTTTGTGCAACCAGACAGTGGTAAAGAATTATTGGAAACCATGGAAGAGATGAGCAATCCAATTGGTGCGTTTATAGAGCAAGTTATGGAGTATGATCCCGAAGGTGAAGTAGATAAGGATCACGCTTTTATTTGTTATAAGCGTTGGGCAACAAAGCATGGGCTCAATCCAGGAAATGATCTATCCTTTAAGCGTAGATTCCTTGCATCAACACAAGATAAGAATGTAATATCAAGCGCCATCCGAGTCGATGGTAAACGACAACACAAATACTTGGGTATCAAGCTGACAGAAAAAGCTCTGGCCTATGTAGAAAAGCAAGTATACTTTGAGGAAGAGGAAATATTTTGAAGAAGAAACTTTACCATGTAATTAAAGTGCCAATTTTTCCAGCAAACATTCATGTGTGCTTGGATGAAATGTCATTTAAACAAGCACTGAAAGACAAGAATGTAGTGCAAAAAGTGGAAATTATGGAAAATGGGGCGATGGCAGAAACCCATTCTGTACCAACAGCCGATGGTAGAACTTTCATTGGTTTATTGCTTGATCTAAATGCAATTGATGATTTAGATGCAACACTGGTTCATGAATCTGTACATTTGGTGTATCGTATTTTTGAATACATGTGCGAAGAAACACCCGGTGAAGAAACAAGGGCTTATCTTACAGAGTATGTTTATAAAGAAATAAGGAGAGTGTTAGATGAGCCTAGTGTTAGAAAAAGACATAGAGAATTACTTGAACAAAAAAATCAAGCAGTCATCGGGGCTCTCATACAAATGGCTGAGCAGCGTGACGGGAGTACCAGATCGGATAGTAATTCTCAACCAAAAGATCCTATTCATAGAACTAAAAACACAGACAGGAAAACTGTCACCAAGGCAAGAGCTGGTATTTGATGAACTGGGCGAAGCTGGATTTCCAGTTCATGTGTTGCGCTCTAAAGAAGATGTTGATGACTTTATAATAGAGGCGACCCGTGGCTAGAAAAGAAGTGTATCACAATGAAAAAAAATACAGACAAACAAAACGTGGTCATATTAGTAGAGCAATGGGTGCGGCATCAACTCGAGCAAGAAATGAATGTTTAGATTTTGATTTGGATTTAGATTATTTGGAATTGATTGCAACTGATTTTTGCCCAGTTTTTGGAACGCCATTTAACTGGGGTCAAGGAGAAAAAGTAAACGATTGGTCTCCGTCGTTAGATAAAATTATTCCAGAATTTGGGTACATCAAACACAATGTTATATTTATCAGTATGCTTGCTAATAAAATAAAGCAAGATGTTACTGAGAATGAAATTTATTTGGTAGGCGACTGGTTACACGAAGAAAGAAAGAAGACTTTAGATGCTCTCAAAAGATCAGCTCCACCCGTACCAATTGAACATGTTGTCATTAGCAAAGCAAATTCCGCATATCGGCTTATTTATGGAACCCGGACTTGGGAAGACCGCTACGGCGCTGACTATAATCAAGGAGAGCAAACCTGGGAAGACCTTGGTAGTTGCCCCGAAGCGAGTGGCAGAAACAGTATGGTCACAGGAATGTGGCAAATGGGAACACTTGAAATCTTTTACAGTGGCAAAGGTTATCGGTACGCCAGCGCAACGGGAATTAGCACTGAAGAGCTCCAGCGACTTATATATTATAAACTTAGAGAACTTGGTTTGGCTATTGGATCAAAATCCAAAATTCGATTATCTGATAATAGACGAGAGCAGTCGGTTCAAGGATCCCTCGACCAAGAGATTCAAAGCCCTCAAAAAGCATTTGAAGGGTTTTAAAAGGCGTATAATACTCACTGGTACACCCACCCCTCAAGGGATGGCTGATCTCTGGTCACAGGTAGGTATATTGGACTTAGGTGAGCGTTTGGAAAGCAGTCTTACTCGGTTTCGTGATAAATATATGAACCCAGGGCAACGTAATCGGCACACTGGGGTAATTTACAATTGGATATTAAAAGATGGTGCGGATAAAAGTATTACAGATAAGATTTCAGATATATGTTATTCGCTTAAGGCTGAAGATTATCTGCAGTTGCCTACGCTTACGACGCTATTTCATAATGTGGAATTAGATAAACCTATACGAGCAAAGTATAATGAACTTAGAAAAAACATGGTCGCTGAAATCGGTAAAGAACAGATCACAGCTCCAACAGCAGCGACATTGGCGGGGAAATTGCTCCAGTTTACATCGGGCGCTGTTTATGCCGAAAATGGAAAAGCGCAAGAGATACACCGCGCTAAATTGGAATATCTTGAGTCGATCATGGAAGAGTCTTCCTCCCCTACGCTGGTCTTCTACCACTTCAAACACTCGCTCCAACGGATACGTCTTCAATTCCCGCAAGCTGTGGTGCTGGACGATGACAACATTGCAGCGTGGCGTCGTGGCGAGATTCGTATGCTCCTTGCCCATCCCCAGAGTGGGGGAATCGGGCTCAATCTACAGTGCAACATTGGAGAGACAGCCCAAACGGTGTGGTTCGATCTACCATGGAGTTCAGAAAACTACATCCAGGCTAACGCTCGGATCTATCGCCAAGGGCAAGAAAAACCGGTTATTATACACCATTTAGTGGTGTCCAATAGCATTGATGGGCATGTAGTAAATGTATTAAATGGCAAAATAACAATTCAAGATGCTTTAATGGATGCTTTAAATACATGAGAATAATAATAAATTGTAGTAAACCTCGTTTATCAGATGAAGAGGTAGATCCTTTAGAATTGGATGACATTGATGCATTTGCTGGACATTTAGACAGTGGGTGGTTACCCTGGGATTTAGATGACTTAATTGATATTGAGCGTATTATAGCGGAGCGTATGCCCAAAAAACAAAAATATGTTATTGAAGCATTTTTAACAGGTAGAACTTATTTAGATATAGGCGTTACTGAAAAACACTGGCGGTATCATTATGACAAAGCAATAGATTTTATTAAAGAGGAATTGAAATTATGAACACTTTTGTAGTAGAGCATGAGTACAAGGGTCATCCTATGTTTGAAACCATCACGGGTGTCGAAGATATTGACTTATCTATGTTTGATAAGATATTGACATTGTGGGTATGTGATAACCAAGAAGAAGTAAATGCTGTTGAAAGCGAGTTAAGGAGAAAACATGCACGACACAGTAAATAGTCCTAAACATTATATTAGTCATCCCAGTGGTATAGATTGTATTCAGATTACTGAACACATGAGTTTTAATTTAGGTAATGCCATTAAATATATTTGGAGAGCCGATTTAAAACACGATGCAATTGAAGATTTGCGTAAAGCGCATTGGTATATTGAACGTGAAATTAAAAAGCGTATTAACCCAATTGAAGTTAATAACCATGTGGATAAGGAATGTGGAAAATGATATTAGAACTTGATGATGATTTTACTGATGAAATTACAAGAGTTAATTTGGCTGAAAGTTATGTCGGCGTTTTAGGCATGATGAAAAATGGCGACGCTTGGCATGAAGATGATGTCAAAGCCTGGAAAGAATTACTTCCAGCAATTAAATTGGTTGGCAGTTGGTACAGTACAGATTTTGATGCGGATATTAAAAAGGCAAAGAAAAGAAAATGAATTCAAAAATTGATTTAGAATCAGCAATTATGTTGGCGTGGCAAACCAGTGATGATATTAATTTGTTGTACAAACATCATGGTGACCATCCAGTTCCGATGACAGAAGATGATGTGGGTAATGCTTTATGGGGCATCAAAGTTTTACATGACATGCGCATGGAAAAATTGATGGATACCTACTGTCGCAAAATGGAACTTAACGAGTATTGCACCGACCCAGAAAAACTAGCAGCAAGAGAAACCATGTTTCAAACCCCAAAAAAGAAAGGTAGTAAAAAATGACTGAAGAAATTAAAAAAGACCCATTAGACAATGAGATTATTAATTTTTCATTTACAGTAGCACAGGTAAATGGTTTGTTGCAAATCCTAGCCAATACGCCCTATGTTGTATCAGCGGGATTAATTGGTTTGATTAACATGCAAGGCGAGCCGCAGTTTAGGGCCGCAATTGACCGAGTAAATAAGGAAAAAAATGAATCTCAAACAACTTCTTAATATGGCTGGTGTTCGTAATGACATTGCCAAAGCAGTCGAAAAAAAACAGTTAACAGCCGAACAAGAACTTAAAGTTCAAGAAGAGGCTATGGCAATGACCAAAATGATTCTTAATGATGCTCTTCGATATCGTAAAGAACATGGTAACAACACACCTCCTTCAGAGCCTAAAAAGACTATTATCATGCCTAATGAATAATAACCAATTAGAACCGCTTACTGATGAAATGATGTGTGAAATTGCAGCAGATGCTATGTTTGATGTAATGACCTATGCCATGACAACGGGCTATGTATCATTGCAAGATGTTCATTTAGCAATTGGTCGAGCAATTGAGCAAGCTCATGGAATTGGAATTAAGCAGTGAAAAGGTTTAACTTTCGCAAGACGTACGGCAGACGTAAACCAATCGGATCATTTAGGAGATAACATGGAACTTTATAAATTAGAACGTGGTGATAACTTCAAGATCATCGACCAAGAGACCAAGGTGCCACCAGCAGCACCACAACCAGCCGACAACGTAACGTACAAGTACACCCACGTCGACGGCATGTACGCACCATGCGAAGGCACAGACGGTGAGCGCTACTACTTTGCGGCATGGACAGAGGTAGAGAAGGTATGAACGCAAATGAACTAGCTGAAATAATCCAGCACCTTGAAAACGCAAAGTATGTTGGTGCAAGTAAAGCCGCCACAATGCTACGCCAGCAACAAGCTGAAATAGAGTATTGGAAAGAGAAGTTTAACAAAGCTATGGAGTTAAATAAATGAACAATGAACCAGTAGCGTGGATGCTTGCCGACAAAGAAAAAGAACATATACGTAGCATTATGGCGGTGCAACATGATTTTGTTCCTGAAGGATGCGTTGAAATTCCACTCTACACCCATCCAGCAAAAGAATTAGGTTACAACGACATTATGGGAACATGGTGGGAAACAATGCCCAATGCAAAAAGTTGTGAAGGTGTATTTGAATTTGCTAGAGCAATACTAAGAAAGGCACAAGAGAAATGAACGGAATAACATTTAACAAGCAACCTAAAACCATTGGATATTGGCGATTATCTTATGGAGGTAGTAGTTATACACAATTTGCTATGTTTGGCAAACCAACAGACGAGCAAATTAAAAACACCGAAGAATTGCTTGGCTGGAAATGGGTTGATGAAAAGGCACAAGAGAAATGAACGCAAATGAACTAGCTGATTACATTACACAAAATTCCTATATTGGAACTGTAACTATGGAAGATGTAGCCACCACGCTTCGCCAACAACAAGCTGAAATTGAGGCGTTGAATCAGCGCATTGAGTACATGAGAGAAAAAGCAAGTCTTTGGGAGGCAGAGGCACACGCCGGTGGCTTTGAGGCTGGCAGGCAACAGGGCATGAAGCAAGAGCGGGCATTGTGGGAACTAGCGGCATCAACACAGGAGGCCTACATTTTAGAACTAGAAAACGGTTTGGAGTCTTCAATTAATTTAAACAAAGCACAAGCGGAGCGTAACAAATGACCACATTCACCACAGAAGACAGGTTACATGCGGGAGAGTACCCATTAACCGATGAGCAGATTAAAGAACTGATGCCACTTAAACCATACGAAGAATATACAGAAATGGAAGCGCCGGATTTAATTGCGTTCGCCCGCGCCATCGAACGCGCCCATGGAATAGGAGAATAAGATGAGCATAACATTTACAGGTGGCCACGATACCATAGAAAAAGCTCAAGCAGAATTAAATAAACGAAAATATAAGGACAAATATACAATAGCCACTGTGTATTGCATGGAAAAAGAAAACGGAACTTTACATTTTGTAATACCAATTAAAGCCGTTGATTTGTTAATGGAATTTGACGAAAGAAACGAAAATGACTGAAATTGCAATATCATTCTTTATTGGCTTTATGGTCGGTCTTGTTATGCGCCCAAAAGACCCCGAGTTGAAACAGCAAATTGAGATATCCAACCGTAACTATCAGAAATATGAAGAAGAACTGAAATATTATAAAGATTTATGTAAATGGCATGCTGATCAAAAAAGGGCGGATTCTTAAAGTTTTTTGCATAAGTAGATATAGGACACGCTGTGAAGCGCTCCTGCCCTCACTTTGGCTGTAAATAAAGCCACAGGTTCCCAGCTCACCTGCATAGAAAACTGGGATTTTTATACACATCATACACAACATACATAGAAAGTAACAAAATGAATCCATTTGAACTACGCTTTTCCATTTTTAATACCGCTAAAGATTTAATGATCAAGCAACACGAAGCTAATTTAGCTGCTTGGGAAGTCATTAATAAGACTACCAAAGAAGCTGAAGAATTGGCTCCACAGTTTCCAACCATGGAAGAGATCATTGACAAGGCTATTGAAATTAATACCTTTATTAGCGGCAGCACAACAAGAGAACTAACTAGCCTAGCCAAGAAAATGACTGGCGTTGGCATAGTATTTTAAGTTTTGAGATTAGGCAAGGTGTGACCGGAGGCATCGGCACTTAATATCACCAGACCCGTAGGTAACCAACTCCAAGATTGGGATTTCCTGCCTAGTATCAATTCTTTACAATAAAAGGTAAAAACTTTACAATGGCAACTAAACCTGGATTGTACGCAAATATCCACGCTAAACAGGAACGTATCAAGGCAGGCTCTGGCGAAAAGATGCGCAAGCCAGGTGCCAAGGGCGCACCCACAGCTAAACAATTTAAGGAGTCTGCAAAGACTGCAAAAAAATGAACGAACTAGACCCACCATTAGAAAACCTACAAGCCCCAGCCAATGAGGCACCTCCAGCAGAACCAACTCCAGTAGAAAATGGCAACTAAAAAGAAAGCTCCTTCCCTTGCAATTGGTCGTGGCGAAAAACTACCAGCATCTCAAGGTGCTGGACTGACAGCCAAAGGCCGTGCTAAATATAATGCGGCTACTGGATCGCATTTAAAAGCTCCTCAACCAGAAGGTGGCGCTCGTAAAGATTCATTCTGTGCTCGCATGTCTGGCGTTAAAGGCCCGATGAAAGACGAGAATGGCAAACCAACACGCAAAGCAGCAGCACTAAAAAGGTGGAAATGTGGCAGTTAGAAAATATACTTTTACCCAAGACATGTGCGATCGTATGATCGAACTGGGTACTCAAGGCGCATCTCAAAAAATGATTTGGGCTGATCTTGGTATTACTAAAGATGTGGCAGCCAATTGGCGTAAAAAATACCCAGAGTTTGCAGATGCTTTGGATATGGCTTTAGTACACTCACAAGCATATTGGGAGCGGGAGATGCTTGCCAATGTGGGCAATAAAGCATTTAACAGTCGCATTGCAGAAATTGCCCTTCGTGGCCAGTTTCCACAAGACTACAAAGATGTGCGTGAAATCAAAGCGGACATTAAACAAGAAGTTAAAATTGACTTTGCTGGCGAGGTAAATGACCTAATCAAGCAGTTACGAGCAAACGCTACTTAAACTTTAAAACTTTTTCACATTATGAAATGGGCTAGGTATAAAAACCTAGCCCATTTTGCATAAGTAGATGTACAATTAAAGAAATTCAGACAAACAAGGAAAACAGTTATGACAGCACACGCTATACTTTCGGCTTCGGGTTCCAAACGGTGGCTTTCTTGCACACCATCTGCCCGATTAGAAGCCACACTTCCAGAACAAAAGAAAGCCACTGGATCATTTGATCATTCTGCTGAAGGCACTTTGGCGCATTCATTGGCTGAAATTAAATTGCGTCTTCAATTCAATCAAATAGGACATGAAGAATATGACCGTGAAATCCAAATTATCCAAGCCAGCCCGTATTACAACGAAGAGTTTGAAAACTACGTCGATAATTATGTCGTATACACCCGAAGTCAAATCGGAGAAGGCGATAAGCCTTTATTTGAACAACGTGTGGACTTCTCTGATTGGGTTCCTGACGGCTTTGGCACAGCCGATGTGGTTATTCTTTCTAAGCACGCCATTCGGGTCATCGACCTCAAGTTTGGAAAAGGAATCCCTGTTTCCGCTGTTGACAATACCCAACTCCGACTCTACGCCCTCGGTGCGTGGAGCAAGTTCAAAGACGAGTTCCCAGAAATTAAAGAAGTCAGTTATACGATACATCAGCCCCGACTTGACAGTATCAGTACCGATGGTACCAGCGTCAGTAAACTGGTCGACTGGGCCAACTACTTCGTCAAACCCAAAGCCAAGAAAGCGTGGGGCGGTACAGGCGAGTTCCTCCCAGGTGACTGGTGCCAGTTCTGCCGCGCCAAAGCCACGTGCAAAGCGCGTTCGGACTTTACCAACGAAATAGCATCGCTGGATTTCAGACCAGCACCACTCTTAACTGAAGAAGAGTTTGAACTGGTATTATCTCGTGCATCACAATTAAAGTCTTATGTAAACGACATTGAGGCTTATGCAACACAAAGGGCAATTGATGAAGACATCATCCCAGTGGGTTTTAAATTAGTAGTGCCAAAGGGTCATCGCAAGTTTTCTGATTTTGCTTTAGCTGAAGTAATTCTTTTAGAAAAACTAAATATTCAAAAAGAAGATTTGTACGAAACCAAACCCAAGTCTGTACCCCAGATTATTAAGCTTGGTAAAAAGGGACAAATTGAAAGTGCGTTAGGGGACTTAATTGTTAGACCCGATTCTGCACCAAAGTTGGTTCCAGACAACACTGTGGAAGATTTTGCATGAGTACACCTTTAATTATCATTTCAACTCTGATATACTTAGGCGTAGCAATAGATCAGTACATGAAGGGTGCAGTTGGACCCGCAGTAATGTTTTTAGGGTACACCATCGGAAATTGTGGTATACTCTTGACAGTACGGTAGAGATTGACACCGATAAAGTTCAATCAATTTAATGTAAATAAGGAAGCAAGATGGCTACTAAAAATCCTCGTGTTGTAACTGGCAAAGTTCGTTTCTCATATGCCAATGTATTCTCACCAATGGACAAGGGTGATGGCAAGACACCTAAGTATTCTGTGTCTATCATTATCCCAAAATCTGACAAAGAAACAATTGCAAAAATCAATAAAGCTTTTGAAGAAGCTAAAGCAAATTCCGCTGGTTACTTTAAAGGCACTATTCCCAAGTTACTTAAAGGTGGCTTGCGTGATGGTGATTTAGAAAAAGAAGATGCAGCATACGCTGGTTCTTTTTTTATCAATGCAAACTCTGTTAAAAAACCAGGTATCGTTGATGCCGACATGAATGCCATTATTGACTTAGAAGAGTTCTATTCTGGTTGTTATGGTCGTGCCGCTATTGAGTTCTACCCATACGAAGTGGAAGGATCAAAAGGTATTGCATGCGGTCTTGGTAATGTGCAAAAGCTTGAAGATGGCGAGCGTCTTGGCGGTGGCGGTGTATCAGCCGCTGTAGATTTCGCTTAACAGTTTTACCGTAGTCCTCCTCCTGTAGTGCCTTGCCCCACCGAAGTCTGGTGGGGCATTTTTCCCTCCAACCTATAACTAAAAAGAACCATGGAACAATATTACGTGTATCAACACATAGACCCAGAAACTGGTGAGATTTTATACATCGGAATGGGTAGTTATGAAAGAGCTTGGCTATGCCGAGGTTCTAATAGAAAAAAAAATCACCAAGAGCGATTAAATGAGTTGTTTTCTTTAGGTTATACTATGCAAGATGTTGTAAGCATACTGGCAAGTTATTTAAGCAAAGAAGCAGCATTAAGTTTAGAATTAACTAAAATTGAAAAGTTTAAACCAAAATTTAACAATCACAGTAACCCCAATTGGAAATATCCATCAAAATTTGCGGATGAAGTCATAACAATGGTAAAAGCATTAAAAGAAATGGGATATGGCCCACAGAACACCGCCTTTTTAATGGGTGGTGATAAGAATAAAAACGCAATGACAATGTGGAGAATGGTAAATGAGTAATAAAAAATATAACGAAATGGACAGCTACCAAGAATATATTGGAATGAGCAGATACGCCCGATTTGTAGATGACAAGGGTCGTCGTGAAAATTGGGGCGAAACAGTAACTCGTTTTGTAGAATATATTTTTACTAGAACACCAGCTATTACAGAAAACATTAAATTAAAAGAAGAGATTTACAAATCGATTTATAACCTAGAATTAATGCCGTCCATGCGTGCCATGATGACGGCAGGAAAGAGTGCCGATCGTGACAATACTTGCGTATATAATTGCTCGTATCTCCCAGTGGATGATCCCAAGTCCTTTGACGAAGCTATGTTTATTTTGCTCTGTGGAACTGGGGTTGGATTTTCCGTTGAGCAAAAATACATTGCACAACTGCCCGAGGTGCCAGAGAAACTATTTGAATCAGACCATACAATCGCAGTTCACGATTCCAAAGAAGGCTGGGCAAAGTCATTACGTCTACTCCTTGCAAACCTTTGGGCTGGAGAAATCCCAAAGTGGGATGTCAGCAATGTTAGACCTGCCGGAGCACGACTCAAAACATTTGGTGGAAGAGCTTCAGGGCCGCAACCATTAGTAGATTTATTTGAATTTACTGTAGCTACATTTAAACATGCTAAAGGTCGCCGTTTGCATTCATTGGAATGCCACGACCTAATGTGTAAAATTGGAGAAGTTGTAGTAGTGGGCGGTGTGCGTCGCTCAGCTATGATTTCACTTTCCGACCTAGATGATGAAAGGATTCGTCATGCAAAAGCTGGCCCTTGGTGGGACACTGCGCCTCACCGTGCACTCGCCAATAATAGCGCAGTTTATAATGAAACGCCTACCGTTGGAAAGTTTATGGAGGAGTGGGTTTCTCTTTACAATTCACATTCCGGTGAACGAGGCATTTTTAATCGGGAGGCTGCTAAAAAGACGGTTGAAAAATACGGGCATCGAGATCCAAATTTTGAGTTCGGTACAAATCCGTGCTCAGAGATCATTTTGCGACCATACCAATTTTGCAATCTTAGTGAATGTGTAGTACGCCATGATGACACCAAAGAAACCTTACTGCGCAAAGTGCGGTTGGCCTCCGTCCTTGGTACAATCCAAAGTACCTTCACAAAGTTCCCTTACTTGCGAAAAGTGTGGCAACGCAATACCGAAGAAGAGCGACTCCTTGGAGTCTCACTCACGGGGATCTATGACAACCCTTTACTCACCACACAAGGAGAAGAGTTAAATGCCTTACTTACCGAACTTAGAGAGACAGCTAGAACAGCCAATGAGGAATTTGCAAGCTTGCTTGGAATACCTAAGAGTGCTGCAATTACTTGCGTTAAGCCCAGCGGAACCGTCAGCCAACTCGTTGATAGCGCTTCTGGAATCCACCCTAGACACGCTAAGTACTACATCCGCAGAGTTAGAGGAGATAAGAAAGACCCTCTCTCCCAATTCTTAATTAACCAAGGAGTACCCAATGAAGCTTGCGTTTATAAACCAGATCAGACGGTGGTGTTTAGCTTTCCTCAAAAAGCACCCGCCGGCATCGTCCGAGCAGATGTCACTCCTTTATCACATTTGGAACTCTGGCTCACGTATCAGCGACATTGGTGTGAGCATAAGCCTAGTGTCACCATCTCCGTTGAAGAAAAAGACTGGCCAGAAGTCGGTGCGTGGACGTGGAAAAACTTTGACGAAATCTCCGGTGTTTCCTATCTTCCCTATGACGGAGGAACGTATCGCCAAGCGCCATACGAAGAATGCACCGAAGAAGAGTACGAAACCCTCAAAGCCAGCATTCCTAAAATCAACTGGGAAGATCTCAAAGAAAATACAGACAACGTAGAGGGCGCTCAGATGCTTGCTTGCTCGGCTGGTGTTTGTGAGATTTAAGTTAACCCGACAGGGAAAGTATCAAGAACGTGGTGATTTTTCGGGTTTCTATCCACGGTATCAACGAATTGGCAGGCGTAGCTTGTGCCTTTCCTAACTATTTCACATGGTGGTGAGTTTGGGCTCCTTCGGGAGCCCTTTTTTATGTTACAATTTTTATTCCGCCAATTCGTTGGTTTGCCATAGGAGCATATGATGATTTATTCAATTGACTTTGAAACCCGCAGTTTTGCTGATCTGCCCGAGATAGGGCTAGACAAATACGCTAATTGCTTATCTACACAAGTGTTGTGTATTGCATTTGGCACCACACCAGAGACCATCAAGGTCAAAGCACCACAAAACCCCAGCACAAATGAGTTGTGGCCACTGATGCAACATGTATCAAAAGGTGGCAAGATTGCAGCATGGAACGCCATGTTCGAGTACGCTATTTGGAACTGTGTCTGCGTGCCTAAGTATGGCTGGCCACCGCTCAAATTGGAGCAATGCATTGACACCATGGCAATTGCTGCCAGTAATAACATACCCCAGAATTTGGATGATGCTGGTCAGTTTATGGATGCCAAATACCAAAAAGACCCCATGGGCAAAAAGTTGATTCAAAAGCTATGTAAACCCAACAAAAAGGGTCAGTTTAATAACGACCCAGAACTTATGGCTCAGTTATTTGAATATTGTGCCCAAGACGTTCGTACAGAAATGGCTATAGGAAGCGTTTTAAGGGGTCTTACAGACACCGAACAGGAAGTTTGGTACCTGACCCAACGAATCAACCTCAGAGGCGTTCCTGTGGACTATAATGAGCTCCATAACGCTGTCCTTGCTGTGGTAAGGGCGCAAGATGCCTTAGACAATGAATTGGTGGCTCTGACGGGCTGTAAACCTTCTGAGAGGGCTAAATTGTTGGGTTGGCTTAATGCCCAAGGTGCCGATATGGCAAACATGACCGCTGAGATGGTTAGTGCTAAGTTAGTGGACACTAACTTATCTAAAAAAGTTCGTAGGGCGTTAGAATTACGCCAAGAAGGAAGCCAAACTAGCGTGGCTAAGTACGCTAAGATGATGGAGATACAACGTGAAGGACGGATTAGGAATACATTGGTATATCATGGCGCTAGTACTGGCCGCTGGGCGAGCCGTGGTGGGCTCAATTTACAGAACATTGCTCGTCCCACACTATCGGATGAAGAAATTGAATCAGCTATACCGAGTGTCTTCAATGAAGGAGTGGGCACGATGCAACAACTATCATCATTGGTTAGAAGCGGCATTAGAGCTCCGAGAGGAAAAACCTTCGTTGACGTGGATTTTAGCTCAATTGAAAACCGAGTTGGGGTTTGGCTCGCAGGACAAAACGACAAAGTCGAATTGTTCCGGAAAGGATTAGATGAGTATAAAGCATTTGCATCTAGTTCTTTGTACGATGTTCCTTATGAGGAAGTCACTAAGGAGCAAAGACAAATAGCCAAGTCGGCTGTGCTTGGCTGTATGTTTGGTCAGGGCTCAAAGGGATTGGTGGCGTATGCCGAGGGGATGGGAGTTAAGTTGACTGAAGAACAAAGTCAAAAGGCAGTTAATGCGTATCGAACAGATTACCAAAAAGTCAAAAACTTTTGGTACCAATGTCAATCAGCCGCGATTGTTGCGATCAAGCAACCAAGCGACATGCAAGATGCTGGGTTGTTGCGTTTCATGTACGCCAAAGATGTGTTGTGGATGAAGTTGCCCAGTGGGCGATTCATTTGTTGGCGGGATCCCAAGGTCGAGGATCAATTGACACCATGGGGTGAAACTCGAGAGGGTGTCACTGTGCTCAATCAAAACACCTTCACTCGTAAGTGGGGACGCAACAATTTGATCGGTAGCAGTATCTTCCAATCGGCTGTCCAAGGTACTGCTCGGGACATGCTGGCAGAGGCTTGTTTGTTGCTGGAGAAGAACGGCTTTGAAGTTCTCAACTTGATCCATGACGAAGTCCTCATGTTGGTGGACGAGAATCAGGCAGAAAGCGCCTTAGATCGTGTAGTCAAATTAATGACTACACCGCCTAAGTGGGCTTCAGATTTTCCACTAGCTGCGGAAGGTTGGGTTGGAAAGCGTTATCGGAAGTGATTATTGTTGGGGAGCTAAACCTTCTGCAATTATTCGTTCAATAACATGTCTTTGCGTTTCATCGGAATAATTGTTTAAGTTATAGCTAATTGGATCTGCTTCCATTACTTGACCAAGATTTTGTCTTGTCAAAGGGTCATTCATGACATTATCAATATATTGTGGGTGCCTAGTACGAATTGCTTGACTAGCAGTTTCATAAGCTCGTTGTCTAACTCCTTGAGCATAATTAAGTTCCTCTGGCTCCATGTTTTGAATTGCATCAGCTATTTGATTTAATTCATTAACTCTTCCAGCTTCGTTACGCAATTTTTGAATTACCTGCCTACGAACGTCTGTAGAATACATACCCAATCCATAAGCTTGCGGACGTTCTTCAATTTCTCTAATGATTCCATCTAAGGCAGCATTGTTGCGATTAGAAAAAGCATCTCTGACATAAGTATCAGTAAAAGTGTCGACAATTTGTTGACTTACTGCTTCATAAGCTTCTCGAACCGCTGTTGATTCTACAGAAGGTCTATTGGTGTGAATTGGGTCTTCAGTTAAATCAATTTGCTTATTACTGGCTAGAGCTTCAAAATCTTTATCATCAAAGAAACGGGGCAATAGGTTGTTATCACGAGCATTTATTAAAAGGTTTTCAATGGCAACAGAACTCCAATCTTGGTGTTTGCTTTCTAATAAATTATTAGCACTATGAGCATTACGAAGATCAAAAATCTCACCTTTTAATCGATCCATATCCACACGATCAAAATCAGCATGTTGGTTTAACCATTCTTTAACATGTGAAATGTATTCTGGTTTAATTTCACCATTGTCGTAACCTTTCATTTCGGTTATGTATTTTTCTGGAGCCGGTTTAAAATAGTCGTTAAAATCATTTCGCAAATTTGGAGTATTTTCTATCATGGCAAACAAATCACCAGATGAACGGTTTTCAAAGTTATCTAAAATAGGTTGCCATTCCATTGCATTTTCGTTTCCAATTTGAATTTGTTGTTGTATCCAGTTTTTAACAAATTGTCTATGATCTTTTGGAGTACCCAATGGATTACCAGCACTACGAACCATAATATTAGCAGTAAATTGGGAAACACCATTAGGATCTTTTAAGGAAGCAATTTCCCTACTACCTTTTTCTAAACCTTCAAAATAAGAAGGATATCTAAAAATACTATTACTACCTTTTGGTGGTTTGCCAGTATGCGGTTCTAACACGGGACCATGGTTTGGGTATTCTTCAGTACCATGGCAACCAGAACCAATACATTGATGTAAGTCTTTAGTAATTTGTGATAAATCCCGAGTTAGCATCAATGGGTCTTTATCGTAATCTGCTTTAGTAAAGACCACCATTTTAGAACCATCTGAATATGTTAAGTCTGTTGGTAATTCTTTGTTACGGGCAACACGATAAGATTCAGCCAAATCTTTATTTGACTGCAATGCTTTTTGTCTTGCCATTTCATCTTTAATTAACTGACGAGCCACAACCGCTGGAGTTAAATTAGAAAGCTTGCTAACATCTAAATTACCAGCAATTAAATCGTTTAATACTCTTTTTTGAATGCTTGGTAATCCTGTTGTTTCGTTAACAGAACTATTTATAAAATCATTAATTACCGTATCGTGTGATACTTTATTTGCATAAGGGTATCCTTCTTTAGGAGAAAAAGCATATATGCCTTTCGGGTATAAAGAAGCATCTAAAGCATTTTCAATAGCTATTCCAGCGGGGCTTGTAGCAGTTTGTTTTCCAATATTTACATTTTCTGGAGCAGTTAAATCAAAACTATTATGGCCATAATTAGTTAAACTTTTAATATAATCTTTGCGGCGAGATTCTGCTCGTGCAATATCGCTTTCTGGCTGGTAATCTGGAGCATTAATAAGTTTTGTAAGATCGTTAACAGGTATATTGGTTTCGTTAAATGCTTGCACCAACGGATCTGAAGATAATCCAGTACCCATTTGATTGGTAATGTACTTTTGATACGGACCCATTACCCAAGAGTTATATTGAGGTGCTACTCGTTCAAACTCACTTGGTGGTGTAATTAAAGGTTGACCTTGTGCTTCTCGTTTAGCATTTTGTTCTTTAGTAAATTCTTCTGCATATGCTTGCTTTTGTGGCGGTGTTAAATTACCATGTTCTGACATCAATTTATCAACATAGCGTTCCCAATCCCAACGCACTTGACGTGGTAAATACGCAAACCATTTTGCAGCAGGATCACTAATTTGAGTATCTGCAAGGTGCATACCAAACTCACCTTGTTCCGATAATCTATTAGTTGCGCCCAAGTTAGTAGGCCAGTTGCCACCCTTTGGTTTGACAGCATAGTTGGCAATAGGAATATCTGGCATACCCATAGGCATTCTAATACCACCAGTTTCCATGACTTGGTTATTGATGGTTTCGGCTAAAGGTTTAATTGCTTGACCGAATGTTTCGGTAGCACCAGCGGCGCGAGATCCCAAAGTGGAGTAGTCACGAGTAATGCCAGCTTGGGCATTTGTGTAATCTGATGGGAAGTTGCGGATGTCTTCGATGGCTGTTTTACCAGCAACACGAAGATCGTCTGGTGAAAAACGCATGCGAGTATTCCACAACTCTGGTAGTGGGCCAGTAGCCTCGCCTACTTTGTTGTAGGCATTGTAGATATCTTGACCAGCTTGTGTGGGAGGATTGTAATGCAGTGCTTGAGCGACTTGTTGAGCGTCAGCATAGGCTTGATTACCAGCTTGGCGGTTACCTAATTGACCACTAAGGGCTTGTTTACCAACACCATAAAGGTTGCCAGCTAAACCACCTAATAAATCAGAGCCCGCAGCTAAGCCAGCTTGAGCCACGCCAGCTCCCGGCATATTTTGATATGCCGCTTGGATGGCTTTTATGAAATTGGGTGTGTCAATAGCACCGATGTTTAATTCGGCGCGTAACTTTGCTAAATCATCAACCATGGATTATCTCAAGTAAACTAAACCGCCGGTTGCTTTCTTTTGCAACTTATCTTGCTCTTCTAAATGGCGTTGAGCATAGCCTGTTAAACCAGAACCCACAGCACCAGCAATGTTTGACCATGGGCTGGCTGGAGTTGGTGCAATCGTAGCAACATTACTGACAACGCCAGCAACGTCTAGTAACTCACGAGCGGGATTGCCTTCTTTAAAGTGATTCCATAGACGCACTAAGTTTTCGCCACCTTCCCACAAACCACCTACAGCGCCAGCGCCTCTTGCAATAGGGGAATTTGCTGCACCTTTAACTACTTGCATAGCTCTTTGGGTTGCAGTCAATGGTGGAGGTGCTGGTGGTGCTCCAGCGGGCATTGCGCCACCCATAGGAGGCATAGCACCACCTTGAGGTGGAGGAGCTGTAGGAGCACCATAGGTGCCCTCTGGGGTTAGTATCCTACTGTTACCTTTTAATTCAAATCCACGCTCTGGGTTTGCAGCAACATTGGCATAAACTGGATTGGCAGTGGCTTGGTCAACATTATGCAAAGCATTCTTAACAGCTCCTGGGCCAAACCCATGTTCAGTAACCATTTGAGGTGCGTGAAACTCACCCACAGTCGTGGGTATAGGTGGTTTAGGAGGAGCTTCTATTGCCGCCGCTGCTGGAGCCCCCACTTTTTCAAAAAGATTTTTTGCGACTTTAAGTGCGTTTGACTTCATAACGCCCTCAATTGTTTTGGCACCAGCAATTGCGGGAATACCCAAGGCTTCAGCAGCAATACCGCCAGTAACAGGATCTACTTGTTCAGTTTTGGCTTTATTGACATGAAAACGCTGGTACTCGTGAAGATCACTTTCTGGTACTGGTTCGTATTCTACTTTTTGATCGCTCATTGTTTCACTCTCATAGGTTGACCATTTTGATAGATAATTGGGTTGCCATTTTTATCGGTATCTTTAGTACCATCTTTTGGCTTATTCATTACTTTGCCAATTTTATTAGACAGCTCTAAATCGTATTTAGTAATAATGCCTTGTACTTTAGGAGTATTCATAAAGGCATATGGGTCAGGATTTTTTATAGTTGTTTTGTATTTGTCCCACTCTTTTGCTAATTCTTTATTTCTATCGTGAACAATTTGCACAGTCAATGCTTGGGCAATATTTTGCTCTGGAGGGTACTTAGAACTTAAACCTTTAGCAGCTTGAGAAATGGTTGTTAACTGAGCACCCATTTTGGAGCCTGTACCACCAAATTGTTCTTTCTCATACGCAATACCAAGCTGTTTAGCCAAGTTGTCTAAACGAGAGCGTTTTGTCATAGCATCTTCACCAGAGAAAAACTCTTTCATGCCAGTTAAAATACCACTTTCTCGTTGACCAGTTTCACCTTGAGTATCTTCAGTGCGACCAGTGAGTTTCATTAAGAAACCAACAGGATCTTTCTTGTAGCCATAACCAAAGTATTCTGGATGATCGGTAGCCATATCAATAATTTCTTGAGCTTGTTGGTTAGTAGTCGGACCGAAAGATTGATTTGTTATATCTGCAATAAACTTACCAGCAGCAATACGCTCTTCTTCCATTGATTTTAATTCTGCTGAGTTTTTTGATTGCTCTTGTTGCAAACCACTTTGTTGCCCACGACCAGCAAACTCTGGGTTAAAAGAATAGTCTATTGCTGGTGCTGGCGACACAGTTACTTTGCCTTGAATTGGAGGCGCTGCTTGAGCATTGCCGCTACCAGTTAATGCACTAATAATGTTTTCTGCCATACTGCCTTGTGGGGCGGCTTGCGCAATTGGGGCTTGATTCATCGGCATTGGGGTTGGCATTGGAGCCATTGGAGCGTTTTCTGGTTGAGCACCATCAGCCATATAGCGAATTGAGCCACCCATGGCTTTTTTCTGAACGGGTTGGATTTTAGGATCTTGCAAAACACCTCTAAATTGCGGAGGAACAATCTGTCTGTCTTGCCAATTTTGAAGATCCGCTTTAGTAATTTTGGCTGAAAAGTTACGATACTGACCAGTAGTGTCATATCCGCTAACAGTAGCATCAACAACATCCATACCTTTGTATTCTGCTCCAGCTCGAGCATAAATATCTGAAAGAGATTTAAATGCGGATTTAAATCCTGCAACATCGTTTGTATCGGCGTAGTTTTTTAAATTTTGGTAATCATAAATAGACAAAGGCACACCATTAAATGTGTAGCCACTGTCTTGTCCTCTTGCGGCTTTTACATCACCGCCTTGAGGTTGTGTGCCAGCTTGTGGCATTGCTCCTGTCTGACCAAAACCAGATTTAATAGAGCCAAGTTGTTGTCTCATTAAGTCAGCTTGCGCTGTGAGCATGCCAATGTTTTGTAATTCTTGAGCTTCTTTAGCCCGCTTTTCACCAAGCATAGTAACACCAGCTTCTGGATGATACGCTGTACGAGCAACCATTTCATCTAGATTGCCTTGAAGTGCTTTCCAAGGGCTACTTAATTCAGCAGCACGACGCTGTAAGTTTTGTAAAATTTCAGACGAATTAGGAGACGCAGCAATAGTCTCAGCATTGTATTCTGCTGTTGATTTTGGTCTTGGTTGTAATGCGTCTAGTGGTTGTGTATCTGCCATATTAACCTACCTCTCCTTGACTTAAACTAGTATCAGTACCTGGCAATGGATTGTATGTAGTATTACCACCCGTTGGATCTAATATTCCCATATTTACATTAGCTGCTGTTTGATTTGCAGCTGCTTGAGATGCCGCATCTGAACCACCAAAAATGCTATTCCAAGATGGTAATAAACCAGGTGGTATATAACCAGAAGTTCCTGGTGTCCCAGCTCCTTTACCAAATATACTATTTAATAAATTAGTACCCACTGATGGCAAACCAGCCAGTGTGCTAACCATTTGTAATGGGGATTGTTGATTTTGTTGCGATACAGTTGCGGGAACATTGACTGAATTAATCAAGTTAGAATAGTTAGTAGCACCTTGGAATGGAGCATTCATTTGTGCTGCGCCTGTTGTCAAGCCAGCGGTAATACCTTGTGCGCCTACATTGCCTAATGCACCACCAGCGGTAGCACCAGTTTGTTGGTTTTGTAATGCGGCTTGCATTTGTTGGGCTTGTAATGTAGACAGTGCATTTGTCTTAGCAGTGTCAACCGCTGTTTGGGCACGCAAACCACCAAAACCACCAGAACCAATTCCAGAAGCTTGTGTTGGCGCAATAGCTGTTGGCATAAGTTGATTTAATTGCTGGTTTTGTGCTTGAAATAAACCACCCAAAGCTGTTTGAGTATTAGGACTAACTTGACCAGTTACTGGATCAGTAATCCAAGGATTGGCTGCACCTTGAGCAATGGTATTTAAACTACCTTGTGCTTGGGTAAAAGGATTAGCTTGACCTTGAAGGGTATTAACAGCGCCTTGAGCTGTTGTATTCCCAAATGTGGGTGCTTGTCCTAACGCACTACCAGCTTGGTTAACAACATTTTGTTGCGCTGTATCGTACCAAGATGGTAGTGTCGTTTGTACCTGATTAGTACTTGACAGTATATTGTTTAATCCGGAGGAGTTTGTTGTCCCAGCCATTATTTTTTCACCTTACGTTTTGCTTCTAATAAATAACCCAATGCACCTTTGCTATCTAAAGACCGATGCTTGGTGTCATGTTTTTGTTTTTGTGATTTGATTGCTTTTAAAAATGAATCTAATACTTTAGCGCCTTGATCATTACTACCATTTCCCAATGCTGAAACTACATTGGCTGGAATTACAAATTCACCATTTGATAACATCGCTGGAATACTATCGCTTGTTCCAGTACCGGGGCCTTGCACATACTTGTTTTGCATAGATCCAAGACCACCCTCGCTGTAAAACTGAGGATTAAAACCTTGAGGAATAGATCCTCCATCAGCTTTACTAGGTATTGGATATAATGGTATACCACCCAAACCAAATAGATTGGCGTGTTGAGTTTGTTTACCACGCATTAATACGGGTTTTAAAGATAAATCATCGTCAGCTTTACCGCCAGTAGCAAGATGCATTATACCACCATCGGCTGCGTTTTCAATTTCTTCCAAAGAGTTTGGATTAGGAGCTGGAGTAGCATAACTAACTGTTGGTACATTAAAGCTACCTAAAGGAGAAGCAATTTGCGATCCTTTTACAAAAGTACCTTTTGGTGCCGTTGGTGCTGTGGTTGCTAAAGAAGATAATCCTGCTGATGTGCCTGTTCCTAATTTTAAACCAGCTAAAGCAGCAGCTAACCCAGCGGCAGTTAAACCCGCTGTTGCACCACTACTACCAGTTGTTGATGTTGTGCCACCACTGGTTGTACCACCAGCTACTGTACCGCCACCATCAGTGGTACCACCAGCTACTGTACCGCCACCATCAGCTACTGTACCGCCACCACCAGCTACTGTGCCGCCACCATCAGTTGTGCCACCAGCTACTGTGCCACTACCATCAGTTGTGCCACCAGCTACTGTGCCACTACCAGTTGTTGTACCAGCTACTGTACCGCCACCATCAGTTGTGCCACCAGCTACTGTGCCACTACCAGTTGTTGTACCACTAGTACCAGTTTCAGTAGGTAGGTTACTAATAATATCCGTAGGAGTAAGGGCTGTTGGCGTTTCTGTAGGTAGATTATTTACTGGAGCATTAACAGTTTCTACTGGAGTAGGTGTTACTGGAGCATTAACAGTTTCTACTGGAGTAGGTGTTACTGGAGCATTAACAGTTTCTACTGGAGTAGGTGTTACTGGAGCATTAACAGTTTCTACTGGAGTAGGTGTTGGTGTTACAGGCAGAGCACCAGTTTCTACTGGAGTAGGTGTTGGTGTTACAGGCAGAGCACCAGTTTCTACTGGAGTAGGTGTTGGTGTTACAGGCAGAGCACCAGTTTCTACTGGAGTAGGGGCATTATCCGTTGGTAAATTGCTAAGAATATCAATTGGTGAAACACCAGCATCCGTAGGTTGTGAAGTCGAATTTAAAATCTCTCCGGTATTTGGATCTGAAACAACTATACTACCATCACCCATTGTTTCCGTAACAGTACCATCGGAGTTTTTAGTAGTATCAACCACAGTTTGTGATGGATCTTCTGCCACTGGCGTTTGAATGGGCACATATGGAATAGGCGAACCACCACCAACATCAGTCATTGTGGGTGGAGCTCCTTCAACTGTTACATTTGCAGCAGTTTGACTCCCTGTAGTTGGTGGTTGATCTGGGTTAGCAAACGCATCAGCTAATTGATTGTAATATGAATCCGCTGTAGCGCTATTGGTTGGGGCTTGCATTGTGGCTACACCAGGAGACCAATTACTTGCTAATTGACCCTGTGAAATTTGATCTAAACCATGAAGATCATTAGCAATCACATTAGAAGTTTTAGCTAAATCTGCGTTGGTGTTAGAGTAATCAGTTAACGCTGTTTTTAAACCATCCGAACTTGTTGTAAACGCTGTATATAAAGGTTCAATACTGGTTTTATATACATTAGCTAAATTTTGATTTGCTGTATCATAAGCAGCATATGCAGTATTAAATTGTGGTATTAAACTATTTAGTTGTGGTGCAAGACTGTTTGCTAAATCGTACGATGTTTTATCAGTTCTACCAGAAGCATCATATTTTGCAACAGCACTATCATATTGTTTTTGTATTGGAACAACTTGATCGTACAAAGTTTTTGCGGTAGTTGCTAATTGTGTTGTATTGTCACGAAGATCATTATATCCAGTTTTACTAATAGCATCAGATAACGCCATTTTATCTGTTTGATTTTGAGAATAAATACCATTTGCTTTATTTGCTGCATCGGCTAAACTAGCTTGTTGTTCAGCCAATGTTGGATAATATTTAGCTAAATCGTCAGAAATTTTATCCGATTGGTTTTTTAAATACTGCGATGCTATATCCATAGTCATCGGACCTTCAATACCAGCCAATGAAACAGTGCCATTGGGGGTTGGGGTACTGTAGTCGTGGATAGTAGCGGGTTCCGCACTAGCCGATGGAGCTGTTAATAAACCTTTTCCTGCGTTTATACCAGCGCCTAAACCCATTCCTAAAGTAGAACCAATTGCTGCGTTTTCAGCACCAGTTAATACATCACCGCCAGTAGCTCCCGCTTTTGCTGCACCGACTCCCGTGCTTGCTAATATTTTAGATATGTTAGGATCAATACCAGCTTGTGTTAAACCAGTTGATGCCTGATTACCTAAATACGAAAGTCCTGTATTTAATGCAGTGTTGGCTAACATTGTCGAAGGATTTGCACCAGAAGCTAAACTTTTACTAGCAGATAATATTGCACTGCTTAACGCTGGACTATTAATACCATATTGCGCTAAAGTTTGACCAATACCACTTAATGATGCACCAGTAAGACCACCCATTAATGCACCAGTTAATGCGCCTTTTAAAGGATCTGTTCCTCTTATTAAGCTATTAACAGTGCCCATACCGCCACCATATAATGAACCACTACCTGCACTACTTAAAAGTTGTGATGCTACGGATGGTGTAAGTGAATTTATTCCTGTGTAGCCTAATTCACCATATGTTGGTCCCATGGCACCGGGCCCCAAACCTGTATAGCCTAATTCAGCATATGTTGGCCCCATGGCACCAGCACCAACACCAGTAAGGGCAGCGGCACCAGAACCACCAGCGGATCCCACAGTAGCACCTGCAGATCCAGCGGCAGAACCACTGGCAGAATATCCTGCAGCATAGTCAGCTGCTTCTAAAGCTGGTGCGGCTTCTGCCAAAAAAGCAGCCATATATGGTGCTGCTATAGCTAATGCGGCAACACCTAAAGTTGCCCAACCACCAGGGATGTTGTCGCCAACCGCTTTGTCTAACTGAGCACCGGCTTTACCAATAGCAGGACCAGGATCAATTTTAGCTAAAGCGCCCAATACTCCACCACCACTGCCGTCTGTTCCTAGGGCTTTTGATACCGTATCAGTTATTGCACTAAATGGATTTACGCCGCTCATAAGTCAGCCATCCATTTATAACGCTCAATGTTTGAATTTTGTATTTTTAAACCAAGGCTAGTTAATAGCTGTAATGTTTTTTGTAAAATAGGACCGCCGTCTTCACCATACACGCGTTTAAATCCACCTTTTTTGGTTTCTTTAATAAAGTGTTGCATGGCGCTTTTTACTTTTTGTGGGGTATCGCAAGTGAAAAAATTAATTTCTCCACAGCCTTTTCCCAAGTTTATTAAAAACAAAACAGAGTCATTAAATTGTATAACTATTGCCTGATGTTTATTTTTCATTGCCACCATCGTTTCCAATAGACGAGCAGTGTCTTCTTGGCTATGGCCAAAACGTTTCTGGTCTTCGGTAATAATCTCAGATGGTGTCATAGTCTATTTATACTAATACGCAGTTTTGGAGTTTTGTGCCCTAAATCAACGACTTGGGCCGTTGATTGATAATGCTAAGTCTCTAGCCCAATCCTGCCAGTTTTCATAATTTGCTGGGTCAGATACTGGGTACGCCGAAAAGGTTTGTAGCTGTGCTATCTGTGAGGCGATGGTTTTCCAGTCGTCCTCTATACTTGTGCCAATTGGCTCTTGTCCATAGTAAATGATAAAATTACCATTCCAATCTTCCCAGCTCATGTAATCTGGAGAAAACGGAAAAAATGCTTCAGTTTTACGGACGCTCATCACCAAACTCAGCAGTAATTAGGTTACGCCCCATCTCGTAGTTACCATCAATGTCGTTAGAAACAAATTGTAAACGAACTAAGCGGTGCTCTACTCGTAGGTCAATCTTACCAGTTTCTTGGGTAAAGTAGTACGGGCCAGAGTTTTCTTCGTACTGACCAGATGCAAACTTACGTCCTAAAATAGTCATCGCCATGGTGCCAGATTGTAAAAAGTTAGGCTCAACGCGGCGTAAGTGCATACGACGATTGATTCCCATAAAGCTCTCTTGGCTTGGTGTACCAGTTAACCAACTAATATCGTTAGTAGTAATGCTGGAGTACACAGCTAGTTCGTTTTGCGGAGTTACTTGGTTTAGTCCATGCTCATGTTGCCAAATTGTGTAGCCACCAGAAATAGGGAACACTAACGTGCCAGCGGGTACGGAGACAGTAATTGCTGTTGCCAATGTGACTAACGTGGAGTTGTATGTAAAGTCAAAAACACTGGCAGTTACATCATAAACTTTTCTTGGGTCGTTTAAGTCAGTAGAAAACACAACGTGACTACCTGGAGGTAGTGTTCCAGAAATGTTTCCTTCTAAGTAAAATTGACTTGATGTCGGTGCTGGTGCACCTACTGGTGTTGTAATAATTGTGTCTGGGTTACTAACTGTTGTATCGTACTCCCAACCAGCCCAAATAGGCGTTGGAAATAACTCAGTAGTGTAGCCACAAGAACGACGAGCACCAATAGCAGAACCTGCGTCATACCACAACTTATCTTTTACATTGTAAATAATAGCATCGGTACACTCAGTTGCCGTGCCTCTAGGATAGAAAAACCAAATCTCGTTGTACCTTGGAACCTTGGTAGCCCAAACTTTTTGACGTTGTGTATAGTTAATGTTATCAAATAACCAGTTTACGTTCTTGTCGTTTGGCAATACTTGCACAGTACCACCGTACAAGTAAAATCTATCAACACCCATCCAGAAGAATATGCCATCCATTTCAACGACAGCGTTGGACGACATGATAGAGATTTGGCTAGAAACAATGTCATAAGACCAATATACTTGTGTAGCTTGTGAGTTAAACGACACACGAATTAAGCTGTCAGTAGACCAAAACAAGCCAGACGGTGCGTTAGTACCACCACGCATTGGCATACCTTTAACAATCTTTGATGAAGATACGTTTACTTGGTTAGCTAGTGGACCGTTCCAGTCGTATAAGGTTTGCTCGTTGTAAACATTGCTTACATTATTGTTGGCAATATATCCATGCGATCCATACACAAAGATAAATGGGTATAGTACACAAACACCACCATCTACAGAAATAGTTTGGTATGTTGGGTTTTGACCAGCACTGTCAGATAGTCCAGTAAAATTAAATTGATTATTCGGATCTGGAGATACATTACCCACTAATATTTGAGACTCAACACCGCTGTCAATGTTTTGTAAGTTTAAGCCAGGGTGAGCAATTAAATTTAATGTTCCACCCGATGGGCTAAACTGCGCATCAAATTGCCAGTTATTTCTATCATCCGCTGTAAATAAAGTGCCTTTTAACCAGGTCTGCGTAATGGTTCCTGCAGGAGCCGCTGGACTAAATATAATAGTCGTGCTATTTGTGACCCCACCAGTGTACGTTGCTGAACTAACAGTATAGGCTGTTGCAACACTAGAATTGGTAAAAATAATTTCTTCGCCAGCAGCAAATACTGCAGTGCCGTCACCAGCAATAGTAATTTGTGTAGTAGTATTTGCAGTTACCGTAGCCTGAACAATTCCGGGTAACATGTTGGCAATGTACGGGCCACTACCAGAGCCATAAGTTGTTCCAGTGGTAAATACATCTAAAGTATCAGCAGTTCCAGCAAAAACATAGTTAACACCATTGTACGGAATGTTAATCATGCCGCGGTAGATGCCATTAAAACTAGTGAACAATGTGGCAAAGCCACCTATTTTCTTAGGGTCGCCACGTTGAAAACGGCACCATACGCCGTCGGTGTACTGATCAGCTTGGAACACGGTACCGTCGCGTTTAATTCCAGGCTGTACTACTAGGCTGTAAATCCTTGTGTACTGCGACATGTCCTGTTGCTGATTATCAGCCGCCATTTAGAACGTTCCACCACTAATTAAGTCTGCTGTTAGTGTTGCATTAACTTTCATTTTTGGCAACAATGTGTTGGTGTTGTCCATGTATGCCATTTGAACACCATTGGCAGAAAAGCCAAGAATATTAGCGCCTACTAAGTACATGCCCGTGGTTGCGTCTGATATAAATGAATAGGACGGTGCTGCAGCAATGCCGTCAACGGCGTAGAAGAGGTTACTAGCCGTTGAAGTTAACAAGTACAAATTCTGGCTGTCACTTAAAACAGTGGCAATGTTGCCGGTAGTAACAACCAATGGTGGCTGTGCGCTACCTTGAATTTCAAACTCAATATTATAGTCTGCGTGACCTGTGTCATTTAAAAATATGTAAAGTTGTGTAGTAGCGGGCAACGTAACAGTTAGTGTTGTTGAGCGACTACCAGTCTGTGCAATGTAAGTTTGAATAATTGGCGCAAACGTTACTAAGCTAAACGTAGATCCAACAATAGAGTCAACGTCATAGGTTGCTGAAGTAAATGTTATGTTTGCTGGAGCGGCCAAGCCAACGGTTATAAAATTACCAGTGTTAACATCAAAAACAATAAACCCAGAATCGCCAGGGTTTGCTGTAACGCTACTAACGCCGTTGATTGTGTTTGGTGAAGGTGCATTGATAGCCAACGCACCAGTTCCATTGTTTCTAAATCCAATGTACCAACCAGTTGAAAGAGACGCAATTGTTGGTAATGTAAATGTGCCAGCGCCACTGTTCCAAGAAAAAGTAGAGGCACGACTTGCGTCGTTAATTGTTGGGCTTGTGGTTACATTTACAATGTTTTGTGTGGTCGCTAATTGACCAGCTATGGTAGCTAAACCGGCGCCTTGAAGAGTTGCTGCGTCAGCGTACGATGTGCCCGCACCGAACTCAATGCTATCCCAAACACCACCCACAGAGCTATTATCAGTAAGGTATACATAACGAGCCATGCCGACTGTGATTGTAATTGTCTGACCACCAGCCGCGTCTTCTAAAACAAAACTGTTTGCACCCAGGTTACGAATAAGAATGTCTTCACCTACAGAACCCTGAGTGGCATCTGGTAAACTAATGGTTAGGCCGCTAGTAGAGGCAACGCAGTCCATAATACGGGCAGAAGGTACTTGTGTAGGATTAACTACTGCAGGCCAATAAAGCTGAGTATCTTCACTAAACGACAGAGCGTAATACGATACGTCCGTTGGCTGGATAACATTGCCGGTAAATGGGGAAGTAAAAGTCATATATTAAGGTTCCTGTACCGAAGTATTTCTGTCCACTCGGCGTGTATTGTCTTCTTTTTTCAAGGCGGCCAATGCGTCTGTATAGTAGCCCTTCCAAATAGGCAACTTATCTAATGCTTTTAAGTATCCTTGAGCTTGTAACAATGTGCCAAATAGCATTGCTTGAGGAGCTTCTCTAGTAAACAGATTTTGTTGATTGGATGTATCTAATGGTTGAATTTCACTGTAGTAAATAATTTCTACAGGATAGTCTGCGTCTGGTTCTGGAGCAAAAGCCCAATTATTGTAATCATACTCTCCATAATACAAGGGTACATTTGGGGTTGACTCAGACTGGTATTGTGCTATGTAGTCTTGTGAACGCATTAGCATTGGCTTACCATTAGTCTTTAGTGAGACTGTTTTTCTCCAGCGGGCTGGCTTAGCAAGAACTACTTGGTTTTCAAGTAGTGTTGTTTCAACAACTGTCAACTGCAACAAAGTCTTTAACTCGGCAGCAATAGCAGACTCAGCCAATCCAATTAGGTTAGGAATCTGAGCAACAAATTGAGCGTCGTTGCGCTCCATGTAGTTAATTACATCTTGTATGAGGTTATCATACGTCATCTGATATGCGCTGGTCATCTTGTGTAATAACTTATGTTAGGCTGAAAGTAAATAGGCGACTTATCACGTTCTTCATCACTAGCTTGCAAAAATAATTTATCCGCTTGTTGTTCTAAATACGCAACACGCGCAAGATCGGTGTTCGGTAATTGCATAGACAATTTATGCGATAACGAGGCTTGAACAGAAGCAATCCAGCGATTAGGAATGTACAGCTCATTTGTTAATGAGCCAACATCTTGCATTTGCTTTTCAATCAACAATTGAAACATTTGAAAGTCGTTGTTTGGCACGGGCCATAGATACATCTTAGGCTCGATCTGACGATCGTACCAATACTGCAGTGAGCGTTGGCTTGGGAATTGTTTGTTTGGGAGATTCCAGTAATCGTCTTTGTTTAAGCGAGCCAAAGGAATAACTTGCTGGCTGGTTGAAAAAACGATTTGACGTACTGAAAAGGTTGTTGCTACTGTCTCTCTAAGACGGTAGAATGTGTTGACTGGAGTAATAGATAGAGGAAAATAAGCCCATTCTCTGTCTGATAAGGTGGTCTCTGGAAGCTGCAGTACTGTAGTCCAAGTAATTCCATCGGTACTGGTTTCGTATGCAAAGTTGTAGGTCTGCGTACCACCGCCAGTAGCGTAGCCATTAAAGCCGATGTAGTATACGCTTTGACCGCCTTGATAGTATAAACCAAACCAGTTCTCAAGTGCAGTAGAAGTAGAAACAATGTCTAAGTTCTGAGCAAATACTGCAGGGGAGTCTGGATTAGCAACTGGCAGATATTCGTCAGCTTCTGAGTTGATGATATAGACCCAATTGGCTTCACGCACATCAATTGTAGTAGCTGGAAGGTTAAGATATTGTTGTGCTGTTACAGCACCAACCAATTTGTTTTCCAACAGCCAAAGGTTTACGCCTAAATTAGATAAATTTTGAAGATTGTAAAAAAGAGCTTGTTTACCCGCATTGATATATTCAGGCGTGATTTCTTCTGCTATTCTACCAGCATCACGATATGCATAAGAAATAAGTTGGTCAACATTGATTTTTGTGTCGCCAGTGGTGCCTGAATAAGCCATTGTTAACGTCCTCTACCAGCGGTGCGTTTGGGCACTTTATTAGGTAATTTGTTTGATGATGGACCCGCTTTTACAAACTCTTTGCCAACCTTTTTAGGAATGCCAAGAGTTGATTTACCAGCGGCGGCTGCGTACATAGCGCCCTTTTGAGCTTTAGATTCGTATGGCATTAGCAGGCCTTTCCGCCTTTTCTCATGGCACGACCACCGCCACAAAGTTTTGAAAGATTAGTTTTTTTGCCTTCATGTGACTGTTTGTCGTGCATAGCAAAAGCTTTTTTAATGATCTTTTTGTCCTGTTTGATATCATCCATATCAACAGAACCGCCAGCTTTCATTTTAGGAAGACACTTAAAATCGTCCATGGTATACCCTTTCAATTATCTATATCTACTTATGCAAAAAAGGAGCAATTTATGCCCCTAAAAACAACGCTCTTTCCCTTTGGCGGCGTTTAACCAGTACTTCGGGTTTGTTCCACATGAGAATGGCATCTGCCGCACCTTTGTAGTCATTTTCGTTTAATTTACGAACCACAGTAGACTTCCTAAAGGCAGTCTCTCCAATATTGAAACAGAGGCTGTATAAGGCGTCAAATTGGTTCTGGGCTAGGGGTACCTTCACCGAAGTCTCTACGGCTTCGCTACACCACTTTAAATCGCTTTTAAGTAGATCTTTAACTTCTTGATCTGATAGGGTTGCAGTAAGTAAATGCGGTTCAGAAGTTTTGATAAGATGGCCGACCCCGATTGTGAGTAAGCCTTTGGAGTCTTTATATGCTTTATTTTTAAACCCTTCTTCCTTAGTAATGAAAGATAGCGTGGATTCTGCGATTGCCATAATGTTCTCTTCAATATGGGTATATCGGTTTGTTAGGTGGATTGCCGCAAAGATACCAAGGCACCACAGCACTACAGCAATTAACTTTTTCATTCGGGCTCCTTTTTGTGTAATATGTTACACAATTTGGGGTCATTTACTTAATGTGTCGTATTGTTTGTAGCAAGCCTCTAGGCCGGCTCTTACTTCGTCTGCTCGGGCAGCTTCCCGTCTAAGAAAGATTGCATCCTCGGCGAAAAGGGTTGACCCAGTTCCACACGATCCAGAGCTGGCGCTTTCGGTACGACCGGGACGCTTACGCAGCTCGTTAACAGCATCAACGAGCTTAGAGTTAATATCACGGATTTGAGCATTTTTGTAACTTTCTATTTGGGCGGCCTTGGCTTGGTAGTCTTTTTCAATTTGCGCTGTTTTGGTAGCCTGGTCTGCCTTATATTCCAAAAATCTATTATTGGCAAAACTAAAGCCAAGATACCAAGAAAAAGCCAGCACAGCCACACATAATCCCAGTTTGACATATTGTACCAAGGTTAACGGAAACATTATTTATCTAGGCCTTCGGTTGTGACAAATCGCAGCGTTGCCACGATAACGCCAACAAAAATCATTAGGCCGCCGTAGTACTTAGGATCAATAGTGGACTGCAGGTACTGTAGGTTGTCCATTAAGGCACCGAACACCACTAACGCCAAGGAGAACCAAAGTGTCTTGGATCTGCTCATGCGTTTCATCTGTCTGCCTTGTTGTCCAGTTTGTCCTCAATACGGTGAAGGGCTTTAAGCACCTCGTTCCAGCGGTCGTTGAAGTCGTCCTTAGAGACGTATTTAGTTGGTAGTTCTTCCCGCAGCTTGGCGAGGTCGTCTTTGAGGTCTTGAACGGCTGTCCAGAGCTCCCTACAAAACCAGCCTAGAATAGCGCAAGCGGTTGGCAGGATAAAGTTAATGAGTGATTGAAAGTCCATTATGTTGTAGGTATTGCTGGTTTAGGTTGATTGGTTATAACTGCTGTGCCATTCCAAGTAAATCCAATACTGCCAGATCCTAGGGACTCTACTAAAATGTAGTCAGTAATTACACCATCAACAATTACAGCTTGCCAAATCATCGCTGGAGTTGTTGACTGCACTAAAGCAATAGAATTTGCTGGTGGTGTCCATATACTTGTATCGCCATTCCAAACTACAACGTTTGTAACAATGTTACTTTCAATAATTAAATAATTTTGATTTATAAATTCTTGTACCATATTTTTTCTCCATTACCATTCAATTAAAACGACACCATTTGTTCCAGCCGCACCGGCGGGAGAAAACCCACCAGCACCACCAGCACCAAAAGCAGGATGAATAGCATTAGCTCCAGACGTGCCGTTTGGACCATAATTATAATTAGAACCACCACCACCAGCCAAACCTTTATATGGAAATCCGTTTTGTCCATTGCCACCAGAGCCACCAGCAGGTCCGTTATAGCCACCATAGCCACCACCTGCGCTAATAGTGGTAATGGATTGAGTTCCGGAAGAAACAGATGAAGTTCCTCCATCTCCCGCAGTTCCTCCAGTATCAAAAGGGCCACCCGCACCTCCAGATCCAATAGTTACAGATAATGTATTACCAGGAGTCAAACCTGTAAGATAAGAAATAGCCCCACAACCACCGCCACCACCGCCACCGAAATACGAATTACCGCTGCCGCCACCACCACCGCCGCCGCCAGCACCACAAACTGTAATTTTAAGCGCTGTAATACCAGTGGGGATGGTAAATGTTCCACCAGAACCAAATCCTTGCCCACGACCACCAACATACGGTCCACCTGCAGTAGATTGTGTTGTTGAATCTGGAAAAGTGATATTTGAACCGCCGACTGTAATTGTCATAAATTAACTCCTAAAAATTAAGGTGTTCCACCAGCAGTTTCACTGCCAAGTGTAATAAAGTTGCCAGAAGAATCTAATGATGCAATGTTAGTAGCTCCATATTTAAATATTAGCTTACCACCAGATTCAGTAATAGAAAAGTTGGTTGTGTTGTAATTTGTTGCAATGACTGTAGTTGCGCTAACAGAACCATTAACCAACAAATTACCAGCGCCTGCGCTAGATGCTGTTCCAATTGAAACACCGCCGCCACTAGTCAAGCGCATTCCCTCGGTGCCATTTGCTTTGAAAATCAACGGAGCGGCTACGTCGGTACCAAACACGAATATAATGTTGGATGCGTCGTAGTAGCCCTGCGCTCTTACCGTGCCGTTGTTGTACCAGCTCATTGTGGTGTACTGTGAGCCGTCGTTGTCAATAATTGCGTTATTGGAGTTGCCACCACGGACGTGCAATGTTGCTACTGGGGTGGCAATGCCGACACCTAGACGAACGTTGGTTGTGCTCCAGTTAAATAACGAGCTTGTGCTTAGCGCCGTAGACGAACCACCAAACGGTATAAAGTTTGCAGAAATGGTATTTATGCCAGTGCCACCATGGCCAACTTGCAGTGGATCTGGTAGTGATGTAAACGAAGAGCCGTCTGTTGTGACAATTCCTGCAATAGGATAAGTTATAACGCCAGAATATCCACTAAAACCAGAACGACCACTATATCCAGAAACACCAGAGCCGGAATAGCCAGAGATACCGGAATAGCCAGAGATACCTGATATTCCATTAAATCCACTAAAACCAGAAGTTCCAACTGCGCCGCTATAACCAGAGATACCAGACGCACCACTATAGCCAGAGATACCAGAGCCACTGTAGCCAGATAAACCAGCGCCGCTGTAACCAGAGATACCACTGTAGCCAGAGATACCAGATGCACCATTAGTTCCGGAGTAGCCACTAAATCCTGATACCCCGTTAGTTCCGGAGTATCCACTTATCCCCGAGTATCCACTGGCAGCCGCTGCGCCAGCGGCACCGCTATATCCACTAAATCCTGAAATGCCAGATCCTGAATAACCCGAAATACCAGAGCCAGAGTATCCGCTGTATCCTGACGCGCCGTTGCTACCAATTGTTCCATTGGTTCCGCTAAATCCGCTATATCCTGATGCGCCATTAGTGCCACTGTATCCGGATGTTCCGTTTATGCCACTATAGCCGGAAATACCACTGTAGCCGGACGTACCGTTAACACCAATCGTTCCGTTAGTTCCGCTAAAACCAGAGATACCACTGTAGCCAGAGATACCACTGTAGCCAGATATACCACTAAAGCCACTGTAGCCACTAATGCCACTAAAACCACTGTAGCCAGAGAATCCGCTGTAGCCAGAGATACCACTAAATCCACTGTAGCCACTAATGCCAGATCCGCTGTATCCTGAAATACCAGAGAAGCCACTAAATCCACTAATGCCGCTGTAGCCAGAAATACCAGCTAATAAGGTAACTACACCAGAGCTATTTTTATAATACAGCTTTCCATCGGCTGTATTAATTGCCAACTCACCTGCGACCAAATTTGCCGCCAAGGGCACATTAGTTGCAGTGCTGCTGTAGTAAAGCTGTATTGGTGTAAAACCGGATGCGGCCATTTTTTATTCCTTAAGATGTTCTAAAACGATCTTGGGTTTGACAAATCGTTCGTTCTGGTGGTCAACAAATTCCCACCAGAGAAATTGGTTTTCTGCTAAATGTTTTCTATCGGCTAGTAGGTTAATGTTTTCTGGGTGTCCGTATATTAATGGATCAGATACTCCCCACAACACAATTCCTTTTTTGCCTTCGTCCCATCCCAGGTGTTGAAAAAAGCTGTCACAAGAGATCCAGGTACGGCATTCTTGAATTAGCTTACGCAATTCTGTAATGGGTAAATTCTTTCTAAAGTCGGAAACTAACTGCTCTTCTCCCTCAATTCCAACCTGGACAATTGGCTCGTCAATCATTGCGATCAACTCTTTCCAGTACGGATAATTCTTTGGGTTTTGCTTACCGCTAAGTAATGCTTTGGAGTATGGTGAAATAATAATCATAGGTACAGCTTTCTGTACGCATTCTCTAAACTATCTTTCCACTTCCACTGGTCCATCTTTTTATAGACGTTCCAGTGATCTATGTCACCAAATAGGTGTTGTGCCTCTGCTATCGACTTCCCGGGAACCACTTCAGGGTAACAAGTAAACACTTCAGCATTAGGTATTGAAGGAAGTACATGGCTGAATACAAGATGGTCACCAAGACCACAATTAAGCACCACAATGGTACGATCACGATATTGTAAAATATTTCTAAAAATCTGTTCATCATGTTCATACATTTCCTTCTTTGTTTCGCTGCGAATTCCACCCTCGGGATTCTTCATGTGCCACGTTACTGCGTTGGGTACCGCTAAAATTTGGTAGCCTTTTTGTTTAAGGCCATAAGTAAACAACGTCTCTTCCCGATGTGCTACCCGTGAAAGACCCAAATTAAAATCGCACACGCCAGCACGATATAAGAAAGTGCAGTGTAAATGTTCAACTTGCTTTTCCTCTTTTATAACACCCCATTGGATGTTTGGTTCGGAGTCGATGTTATTAATTAGTCCAGTAACTTTTGAGGTGTCTGGCATATACGGTGGGGTTAATACTGAACCACCCACTGCACCAACACAGTCTTCAGTGTAATAGTAAAGCATTTCTAATACATTAGGCTCTGGTATAGCATCGTCGTCAACGCGCCACACCCAATCATAACCCATCATATTGGCACGTTGGTGAATGTGGTGCTGACCTTTTTTGTCAGCAAACAACCATTCCCACGCAATGCCCTTAATGTCTAACATCTGGAAAAAGTACTGGTAAATCATCTCACTGCGCATGTCTTGCGGCTCGTCGTTATCATCAAAGATGACCAGCTTGTCTACTGGTCTTGTCTGATTGATAATAGCGTTTAGTACTAAGGGCAGTGTAGTAAAGTACCTGCCCCGTGTTGCCACGGAGCAAAGGACTTTATTCACTAGCAGTCCACCTACAGATCATTAAATTGCAAGGATTGCTTTCGTCAATCTTTTGCGGCACATCTGTAATAGCGCCGTGTTCGTTGATGTAGTTAAACTCAAAGCCAGGGAAGTGACGCTCGTTTAATCCATGCAACTTGTGATGTGGTCCCCAGAAGCCTGGTGGCTCATTCATTGGTACGGTAATCAACAGACGCTTGCAGTGCTTCTTTAACTTCTCAACAATTTCCATGCCGGTGTCAAGGTGCTCAATTACTTCAAAGGCCACGATGGTGTCGTACTGCTCAAGCTCGTAGGTGTTAATGTCGCACCACTCAAACTTAGCGTTGTATCCCCAGTCTTGCTCTTTGGCCACCTCAACAATAATTGGATCGTAGTCTACGCCGGTGTACTCAATGTCTTTTGGAAAAAACTGAATACCGTATCCGTCAGAACAACCAATCTCTAAAATCTTTTTACCAAGCAGGTTTTGCTCTGCCCAGGTGTATCTTGTTACTTCGCGCGGGAATACTGGATCGCCCTTGAGGAACACTGCGCGTTCCCAAAAGTTTGATAGTCTCCAGCGGTACCACTCCATGTTGTACTTCTTAGCTAACTTTAACGAGTTAGTTAAAAAGATGTTATCCCAGCCTTGTACCAAGTTAGGGTCGTGCATGGTGCCTTCGCCCTTGTGGTAGATTGGGAACATTCCTGTGTATTGCGTTCCGTCCCACAACTTTTCAAACACTTCTAGTACTTTAAAGCCAGCCTTTTCGGCCTCAATACAAAACTCGGTGTCTTCACCGCCACCAACGCCGTACTCTTCATTGAGTAGTCCGATGGTATCAAATACTTTTTTGTGTATCATTACACAGAAAAACACTAAGAAAAAGCGACCAGCCGGTTCTGAGTTGCCTTTGATGATTCCAGAGATACCGCACTCTGGGTCATTGAACGGCTTGTCTAAGATGTCAAGCCACTGGTTCGTACTTTGTTCTAGCAGGACCGTGTCATTATTTAGCAGGACAATCTTGTCCGCTGTGGCCACCCTAATTGCGGCGTTATTGGCTCCAGAATATCCAAGAGCTTTGTCTGACCAAACAATCTTTAGGTTCGGTACGGCAGTAGCTAGGTAATCTAAATAGGCCTTAGTGTTGTCTGTGCAGCCATTGGCGCTGATAATCAGCTCAACATCGTCCATGTTGCTGTACTTGATTACCGAGTCTACACAGGGCTTTAGGTACTTTTCACAGTGATTGTACGTGGGTATTACTACGCTGTATTTCATGCTTTTCCTTTAAAGTTCATACGAACTTAGCTTAAATGATTCTATATCTACTTATGCAAAAAACGCTTAAAAAACTGCCTTTTTAAGTTGTTCTATTTCGGCCCGAAGTTTAATAACTTCTTTTGCCAATTCTATCACAGAAACCATAGCCGCGTTTCCATACATTACAGAAAGCATGCCGTTTTCGTCCGACATAACTGCTTCTTTTAATACAGGCTCTAAAGACTGGGCTGTGATACCAGATTCCCGAATGCCTGTTGCTATACGCTCGTACGTACCATGTTTAACACCAGCTAATTGCTCAATAAAATCTTCTGGTAGGTCTTTCCAGTTTGTTTTTAATCGTTCGTCAGAACTAGAAACAACTGAAACTGCTGTCAATGCTCCAGTAGATGGTAAGAAAGATACGGCGTTTGTGGTTGCTACAGTAGGTGTTTGATTGGATCCAGCGGCTGCTACACCAACAATATACTGTGTTGTTGCTGCTGTACTGGCGGTTGCGTTAATAGCAGTAGATGGACCAGAGCCTCCTGCAGGACCACTGTAGCCACTTATGCCGCTTCCAGAGTAACCAGAAATACCAGAGTATCCACTAAAGCCTGATGTTCCTGCAGTACCATTAGTTCCGCTGTAGCCAGAGATACCACTGTAGCCAGAGATACCACTGTAGCCAGAGATACCACTGTAGCCGGAGATACCAGAGTAGCCAGAGATACCAGAGTAGCCAGAGATACCAGAGTAGCCAGAGATACCAGAGTAGCCAGAGATACCAGAGTAGCCAGAGATACCAGAGTAGCCAGAGATACCACTGTAGCCAGAGATACCAGAGAATCCACTGTAGCCAGAGATACCAGAGAATCCACTATAGCCAGAGATACCAGAGAATCCACTATAGCCAGAGATACCAGAGAATCCACTGTAGCCAGAGATACCAGAGAATCCACTATAGCCAGAGATACCAGAGTAACCACTATAGCCAGAGATACCAGAGTAACCACTATAGCCAGAAATACCAGAGTAGCCAGAGATACCAGAGTAACCACTGTAGCCAGAGATACCAGAGAATCCACTATAGCCAGAGATACCACTGTAGCCAGAGATACCAGAGATACCAGAGAATCCACTATAGCCAGAGATACCAGAGATACCACTGTAGCCAGAGATACCAGAGTAGCCAGAGATACCAGAGTAGCCAGAGTAGCCAGAGATACCAGAGTAGCCAGAGATACCAGAGTAGCCAGAGATACCACTATAGCCACTATAGCCAGAGATACCACTATAGCCACTATAGCCAGAGATACCAGAGTAGCCAGATATTCCTGATTGACCAGCAATATCAAAAGTCCAAGCTGCAAATGTTCCAGATCCACCCACTAAATCCACATTGACTGTCAACGTGGTAGTTGTGTATGCTGTAATCTGGCCTTCCATAAAGTTAGTGGTGTTATTGATTCTAACTCTTGCACCAACCACATAGGCATTTGTGCCTTGTGTTTGATTAACAGTAAACGCTTTTGAACCAGTACCAATTAAAAACGATGTAGTAGAAGTTAAGTTTGCATAACCTAAACCACTGTAGCCAGAGATACCACTGTAGCCACTATAGCCAGAGATACCAGAGTAACCACTGTAGCCAGAGATACCACTGTAGCCAGAGATACCACTGTAGCCAGAGATACCACTGTAGCCAGAGATACCACTGTAGCCAGAGATACCAGAGTAACCAGAGATACCAGAGTAGCCAGAGATACCAGAGTAACCAGAGATACCAGAGTAGCCAGAGATACCACTGTAGCCACTGTAACCAGAGATGCCACTGTAGCCAGAGATACCAGATTGACCAGCAATATCAAAAGTCCAAGCTGCAAAAGTTCCGGATCCTACAGTTAAGTCTACATTGACTGTTAGTGTAGTGGTAGTGTAGGCCGTGATTTGGCCTTCCATAAAATTGGTAGTGTTGTTAATTCTAACTCTTGCACCAACTACATACGCGTTAGTTCCTTGGGTTTGGTTTACTGTAAACGCTTTAGAACCAGTGCCAATTAGGAATGATGTTGTAGAGGTTAGGTTAGCGTAGCCCAATCCACTGTATCCAGATATACCACTATAGCCAGAGATACCACTATAGCCAGAGATACCAGAGTAACCACTATAGCCAGAGATACCAGAGTAACCACTATAGCCAGAGATACCAGAACCACTATAGCCAGAGATACCAGAACCACTGTAGCCAGAGATACCAGAGAATCCACTATAGCCAGAGATACCAGAGTAACCACTATAGCCAGAGATACCAGAGTAACCACTATAGCCAGAGATACCAGAGTAACCACTATAGCCAGAGATACCAGAGTAACCACTATAGCCAGAGATACCAGAACCTGAGTATCCGGAACGCCCACTATAGCCGGAGATACCACTATAGCCAGAGATACCAGAGTAACCACTATAGCCAGAGATACCAGAGTAACCACTATAGCCAGAGATACCAGAGATGCCACTGTAGCCAGAGATGCCAGAACCACTATAGCCAGAGATACCAGAACCACTATAGCCAGATATACCAGAACCACTGTAGCCAGAGATACCAGAACCACTGTAGCCAGAACGGCCACTGTAACCAGAGATACCAGAGTATCCACTAAGTCCTTGTGGGCCGACAATTTGCCCTGCGTCGTACCATGCTGTACCACCCCAGACCCATAAGTTGCCGTCTGCGGTTACGATGTACGCGTCGTTAACTTGGTTGCCTGTAGGTGGTAATGCTGCAACGGTTGGCACTTCACCTTTTAACGTGATTGATGTACCCTGTGGACCAGAGTAACCAGAGAATCCAGAATAGCCAGAGACGCCAGAGTAGCCAGACGCTGGTCCGTTAAATGCAAGCCAAGACACACCGTCCCATGTCCATGTAGAACCGTTGGCAGTGTACTGCTGGTTTATTGACGGCGATGAGGGAAAATTTAAAGTTGCCATAATTATCTTTATGCAGTCTGGTCAAGTAATACTAATGAACAAGCACGAACTGTTAGTGTGCCAGAAGTTACTTTTAAACCTTGAATGTTTAAAGTTCCAGAAGCAGTTACAACAATTTCACCAATTAATCTGGCAGATGCTTCAGCGGCGGCAGTAGTCCAACAAGTAGTACCAGCCGTTCCAAGTGTAGTTTGTCGGCTTGTTGCAACAAAAGTTGTTCCAGAAGCCTGTGCAACTTGTATCCATTCAACAGTAGATGTTCCACTAAAAGTAACAGTAAATTGTGCGCCAGCGGCTGAAGATGATTGACCAACTAATTCAACAATAAAACTATATGAGCCAGCAGTTAAAGTCCTTGTTAAATTAGTAATGTTAGTGAATGCAGTTGTGGCATTGGTATAAGCATTAGCCACTATCATTTCTGCGCCAGCACCGCTATAGCCAGAGATACCAGAGTAGCCAGAGATACCAGAGTAGCCAGAGTAGCCAGAGTAGCCAGAGATACCAGAACCACTATAGCCAGAGATACCAGAACCACTGTAGCCAGAGATACCAGATCCACTGTAGCCAGAGATACCAGATCCACTGTAGCCGGAGATACCAGAGTAGCCAGAGTAGCCAGAGATACCAGAACCACTATAGCCAGAGATACCAGAACCACTGTAGCCAGAGATACCAGATCCACTGTAGCCGGAGATACCAGATCCAGAATAGCCAGAGATACCAGATCCACTGTAGCCAGAGATACCAGATCCACTGTAGCCGGAGATACCAGATCCAGAATAGCCAGATATACCAGATCCAGAGTAGCCAGAGATTCCAGATCCAGAGTAGCCAGAGATTCCAGAGTAACCACTATAGCCAGATATACCAGAACCTGAGTAGCCAGATATACCAGATCCAGAGTAGCCAGAGATTCCAGAGTAACCACTATAGCCAGATATACCAGATCCAGAATAGCCAGATATACCAGATCCAGAGTAGCCAGA
>Ga0209596_1000125_pt1 | contig 66265 bp, 56 predicted proteins | sample M_130807_MF_Meta_FD_187314 | JGI IMG/M metagenome (GOLD analysis project Ga0209596, IMG submission 187314) | Freshwater microbial communities from Lake Montjoie, Canada to study carbon cycling - M_130807_MF_MetaG (SPAdes) (version 2) | ecosystem: Environmental > Aquatic > Freshwater > Lake...
TCAATCAACCCACCTCGAGATAACAGTTATTAACCAAAATCCGAGTTTTAAACATTCTATTGATTTTTCATATTAATACTTAGTTTTGTCAAATAAATTATGGATAATTTCATTGTATCAGCTCGTAAATATCGCCCGGCAACATTTAACACTGTTGTTGGACAAGCGCATATTACCAATACATTAAAAAACGCCATTAAAACTGGTCACTTAGCGCAAGCTTTTTTATTTTGCGGTCCGCGCGGTGTTGGTAAAACAACCTGTGCACGTATCCTGGCTAAAACAATCAACTGCACCAACCGAACAGCGAATACTGAAGCATGCGACAAATGTGAATCATGCGAATCATTCAATAGTGGTGCATCTTTGAACGTTTATGAATTGGATGCAGCATCCAACAACTCCGTTGACGATATCCGTAATTTAGTTGATCAGGTGCGATACGCTCCTCAACTTGGAACACATAAAGTTTATATCATCGATGAGGTTCATATGCTCTCAACATCCGCATTCAATGCGTTTTTGAAAACATTGGAAGAGCCACCGAAACATGCTATTTTCATTCTTGCTACAACAGAAAAACACAAAATTATTCCAACTATTCTTTCCCGCTGTCAGATCTTTGATTTCAACAGAATACAAATTGAAGACATTGCGAATCATTTGGAATTTATCGCAAACAGTGAGCAAATCACCGCCGAAAAAGACGCTTTGCACATCATCGCTCAAAAGGCGGATGGTGCGCTGCGTGATGCATGTTCCATCTTTGACCAGATTGTAAGTTTTGCTGGAAACAATATCACTTACAAAGCAGTCATCGAAAATTTAAATATTCTTGATTACGATTATTACTTTAAAGTGACTGATGCTATTTTGGGATTAAATATTTCGCAATCATTATTGGTATTCAATGAAATATTGAACAACGGTTTTGATGGTCACAATTTTGTTGCTGGAATGGGTGATCATTTCAGAAACTTATTGGTGAGTAAGGATCCTGAAACGCTTCAATTATTAGAAGTTGGCGATAATATTAAAGGCAAGTACAAGGAACAATCAGGCAAGTGTACACTTTCCTTTTTAGTAAAAGGATTAACGATCCTGAATAAAACAGACATTCAATATAAATCGAGTAAGAATCAGCGACTCCAGGTCGAGCTAGCGCTGATGCAGCTTTCTTCTATCAACTCCACTGGGACTGATACCGAAAAAAAAAATGACATAAGTGGACTGCAAATAAAATCCAGTGCAAATAATCCATCAACAGTTCCAACAGGAACTACTACTGAAAAACCTACTGAAAAACCTTTAGCCATTTCACAACAGCCCATTGCTGAAAAAGCTATACCGGCGAACCCTGTTGTTACCGAATCGAAGACAACGGTTGAAACGGTTGCGAATGTTGTAAAAAAGCCGATTATCAAAACCACAACACCATCCATTTCGCAACATTTAAGTTCTGAAAAAAAAACGACGCAGACCACTGAAAACGATTCCGAATTAATTCAGCAAAATACCTTTCAGGCAAAGACTGCTTTTTCGATTGAGACGCTCGAAAAGTCATGGGACAAATACGCAAACGATTTAAAAGAAAAAGGGAAAACGAATTTGGCAACCTCACTGTTAAGTAAACGCCCTGTATTGATAACTGAATCTACAATCGAATTTACGATCAACAACAAAGCGATAGAAGAGAGTATCAATGATGATAAAATGAATTTTTTAAGTTACCTGCGTAAAGAATTAAACAACTACTCCATTCAGCTTAACCTGGTTTTATCATCCGCAGAAGACAAGACCAATTTATATACTGCAACCGACCGCTACAAAAGGCTTGCTGAGAAAAACCCTTTTATCAATAAATTCAAACACACGTTCGATCTGGACATTGAATTTTAAAAATTTATTACCTGCTATTATTCTTTTTTTTATTTTCTACCGGGGTGGGAAAGATTGCTACCATTGCAATTTCTGAGCTATAGAAATTTCATAAAAAGGAGTATAAGCGTTACTTTTTTTTATTACTGAAATAGAATGAATACAACTAGAATAAAGACAAAAAACAAAGAAAATTTATTGCAAAAAAATATCTTCTTTTTTTATTTTTTTTATTATATTTGTGTATATAACCAAAAATAAATGAAAAAAAATCTTCTAAGATCCTTTGCAGGAATAAGTTTAGCAGCAATTGTTTTCTTTGCAACACCTACAAGAGCTATTGCTCAAGATAATGTTGGAATTGGCACAAACACACCGGATGCGAGTGCCATTTTAGAAATGTTGGCAGCAAATAAAGGAATGCTCGTGCCGCGAATGAACACCGTTGGTATGAATGCAATTATTGCTCCTGCAAATTCATTGTTAATCTACAACACCGATTCAGCATGTTATTGTTATTATAAGTCAACCGCATGGATTTCACTTTGCCATGCTGGACCTACTGGACCAAGAGGGGCGACAGGTGCTGCTGGTGCAACAGGAGTTGCTGGACCTGCGGGTGCAACTGGACCTGCTGGAGCGACTGGGCCTGCTGGAGCGGCTGGCGCAACAGGAGTTGCAGGACCTGCGGGGCCTGCGGGAGCTACTGGACCTGCGGGTGTTGCTGGAGCGGCGGGAGCTGCTGGACCTGCCGGTGCAGCTGGAGCAACTGGACCTGCGGGTGCAGCTGGAGCAACTGGGCCAACAGGACCGGGTAATGTTTTCAAATACAGTGTTGTTGGTACAACCAATGCAACTGTTGCAGCCGGAGCTGCTGCTGGCGCATTTGTTTTAATGCCCCAAATGACCCTCACCTTTACACCAATCAGTTCCACTGTATTTATGCACTTCACAGCAGCAGGAACTTATTCTACTACAGCCTATGCAAACCATACTGTATGGTTCGAAGTACTTGTAAATGGAACATCTGTAAAAGAATGGGATACAACATGCGGAACAGCATGGAACCTCTGGGATATAGGGGTTTCGTCTCCTTTAACAGTAAATGCAGGAGTACCCAATACGGTTCAAATACGATGGACCGCTCAAAGAGGAGGTGCAACAAGTACTACCATAAATAATTTAGTAACTTCAGGCACTTATTTTAATCGCACGTTAATGATTTTAGATACACCATAAAAAATATGAAAAAGTATTTATTTTTGACTGTCTTTTTTTGCAACTTGTTCATTTTAGAAAAATTACATGCGCAAACAAATTCAACAGCTACATCTGAAATTACTGTTCTAAAAAAAGCAAATCCTAATTATCAAGGAAACCCAATCACACCTAAACAGGTTATCACTTTTGAGAAAGCACAAAACCCGAATAACAATACAGGGGATAAAAAAGAAGAAAAAGAGAACGTATTGATTACGGAAGAAAAATCAAAAAATCCAAATTAAAATTGATCCCTTTCTAAAAACACGCTAACATAAGTGGGTGTGTTTTTTTATCACTAAATTCAATAAAAAAGAGTCGACTAAATTAGCCGACTCTTTTATTTTTTAATACAAAACAGTATTACTTACACATCAATATTTGCATATTTAGCATTTTTCTCAATGAATTCTCTGCGAGGAGGAACTTCATCACCCATTAGCATAGAAAAAATTCTATCTGCTTCTGCTGCACTATCTATAGTTACTTGACGTAATGTTCTAAATTCTGGATTCATAGTCGTTTGCCATAATTGTTCCGCATTCATCTCTCCCAAACCTTTATAACGTTGAACACCCACTGTACTTTCTTTACCTTCGCCACCCGCTAATTCTTTAATGTGCGCTGTTCGTTCTTCTTCTGTCCAGCAGTATCTTTGCTCTTTCCCCTTTTTAACCAAATACAAAGGAGGTGTTGCAATATAAATGTATCCATTTTCAACAAGCTCCTTCATGTGACGGAAGAAAAACGTTAATATTAATGTCGTGATATGACTACCATCCACATCGGCATCACACATGATGACTATTTTATGATAACGTAATTTTAAAATATTCAATGCACGGTCGTCTTCAGGAGTTCCTCTGAAAACACCTAATGCGGTAAAAATATTTTTGATCTCTTCGTTGTCATAAATTTTATATTCCATTGCTTTTTCAACATTAAGAATTTTACCTCTTAATGGAAGAATTGCTTGAAAAGCTCTGTTACGACCTTGTTTAGCTGTTCCACCCGCAGAATCTCCCTCGACTAGATACAATTCACAAATAGAAGGATCAGATTCAGAGCAATCAGAAAGCTTACCTGGTAAGCCAGAACCTGTAAGAACACTTTTACGTTGAACCAATTCACGCGCTTTACGAGCAGCATGACGAGCCGTAGCAGCAAGAATTACTTTGTCTACAATTTGACGAGCTTGTTTTGGATGTTCTTCCAAATAATTATTCAGCATTTCACTCACAGCAATATCAACAGCGCCCATCACTTCATTGTTACCCAACTTCGTTTTGGTTTGCCCTTCGAACTGAGGCTCCTGAACCTTTACAGAGATAACTGCTGTTAATCCTTCACGGAAGTCATCCCCATTTATTTCCAATTTTACTTTCGATAATAATCCGGATTTTTCTGCATACGATTTCAGCGTACGTGTTAATCCTCTTCTGAAACCTGCTAAATGAGTTCCACCTTCATGCGTATTGATGTTATTAACGTATGTATGTAAATTTTCAGAGTAAGAAGTATTGTACATCATGGCAACTTCAACAGGGATACCGTTTTTTTCGCCTTCCATGTATATCACATCATCAATTAATTTTTCACGCGTTGCATCAAGGTATTCAACAAATTCTTTTAATCCGCCTTCCGAGTAAAACACTTCTGAACGATTATTGCCACTCTCATCCTTTTCACGAATATCGGTTAATGTAACGCGAATTCCTTTATTCAAAAATGAAAGTTCACGCAAACGAGCTGCAATGATATCATAATGATAAACTATTGTATTGAAAATGGTAGCATCCGGTTGAAAGGTGACAATAGTACCTCTGTAATCGGTAACACCCAGCTCTTTAACTGGGTACAATGGCTTTCCAATGCTATACTCTTGAATGAATTCTTTGCCATTTCTGTGGACATTTACCGTTAAATGAGTAGAAAGTGCATTGACACACGAAACCCCTACTCCATGCAAACCTCCTGAAACCTTGTATGAATCTTTATCGAATTTACCACCAGCATGCAGAACCGTCATCACTACTTCTAATGCCGATTTTTTCTCTTTTGCGTGATAATCCGTTGGAATACCTCTACCATCGTCCTTTACGGTAATAGAGTTGTTTTCATTGATTGTGACGAAGATATTCTTACAATGACCAGCCAACGCCTCATCAATTGAATTATCTACCACCTCGTATACCAAATGATGCAGTCCTTTTTGACCCGTATCACCAATATACATCGACGGACGTTTACGAACGGCTTCTAAGCCCTCTAATACCTGAATACTGTCAGCTGAATAATCTGACGATTTTGCTAAATTTTCATTCCCTGTTTCTTCCATAATATTTTGTCTGTTTTCTACGCCTTTTTTAAGGCTAACAAATATAGCTTTTTCCCTATAAAATAGAGGTGTTTGACCAAAAAAAACAAGCTATACTTATTAACATTTGGTTAATAAAAAAACAGGTAATAATTTGACTATTTTTATATTTATATTAGGATTCAATTTTGAACCTAATTGATAAAGAAAATAGAATGAATTGGATACGTTGAAAAGCAGAAAAAGTAGCTGGTTACTCATCGCTCATGGAATACTTCCAAGACAATATAGCAGTGCTTGAAAGAATTCACACATGCTGCCATTTTAAAAATTTGAATTGGCTATGCGAACTGCAGCAATGCAAAAAATAACCCACCCAAAGCTATGAAGACTGCATTCAGGAGGCTTTTATGAAAAAGATCTAAATTTAAAATGAATAAGACAAACCGCCCATAAATGTGAAACGCTGTGTTGGGTAGTTATTAAAACGATAATATCTGAAATTTGCGATATTATTAACGTTCAGAAAAAAGCCTAACTTTTTAGTGTAACGGTATTCCAACCCTACATTCGCATCGAATACACTGCTTAATTCTTTCGCTTGCACCTTATAACCGTTCACATTATCAATAGTGACCATCTTTGCATATTGATTCCCTAAATAGCACAAATCAACTTTTGCAACAATTTTATCTTTTAGATTATAATTTGCAGAAAGCGTGAATTCCAATTGAGGTTTATACCAAGCTCTCAATTCAGTATTCATTTTGTAACTGAAGTATTCTCCTTTCAAATGAATACGTAGCTTTTCACTTTCCTGAAAGGATATTTCACCTCTCACATCTAACACCTGAGCATCATCATAAATCACATCAAAACGATTTTTTAGAAGATCTACAGTATCTGTTACATACATTGCCATATTGCTGATACTAGAGTATGATACTCGTGCATTATAAGCAACAGAAGAAGACAGTGTTCCTTTTAAACCGCCAAACAATTCATATTTATGATTCGAGTTCAACAGGTTCAATTGGGAAACTAAAAAGGGATTATTATCTGTCAACGATTTGAAACTATTTTTTTGAATGCCACCTGTTGCACCCGCATATGGAATGATTATGTCCTCAAAAATATTGTAACTCAATTCTACATTCGGATAAAAATAAAATTTTGACTTAACAAAAATGTCGGCTGATGCAGTAATACCAATACTTGCGTGATACCTTTCTCCACTTGCAATAAAGTTTGGATTAATAGACACAATCGTATTATTAACGGTATCGGTGGCTGTTTTAAAATTATAAAAATCGACAGAGCCATTTACTTTTAATAATTCCTTATTAATTTTTTTCTGAACAAAACCATTCGCTTTTAAATTGTTTTCTGAGGTTTTATAATAATCAGAGATCGTATAAAAGCTGAGCTTTACATCATGATTATAGCGCTCCAACCGATTGAAATGACTCATTAATTCTGTATTTGCACCAAAATAATTAAAGCGCTGTAAGGTCAGGTCAGCATCTTTTATTTTAAACAGATCTGTATCATATCCATAGAAATGTACTACGTTTCGCGCATAATCAAAATTTCCTGACAAGGTATGTTCCTTCAAAAACTTCTTTCCGTATAAACTGATCTCATTATCACTGTATCCTGCATATCCATAATTCTTCAACGTAGAAGACGATGATAAATGCTTCACCCGAAAACCATAACTTATTTCTTTTGAACGAAGATTATTGAACCACGCTTCACCATAAGGTGTTTTATAATTTCCCATTCCTAATTTCACCAACCCATTATACAACTTCACCAATGGCTCTCCAATCATTTGAGCGGCTTCGATAGGTTGCGTTTCATATCCTGTAGAAACTTTCTTAGAATAAATAGTATATCCCTTTACGGCAATCTTTTTTGTGGAGTCGATAACAACCGGACTCGTATTCATTTTATTTGCATCGGTGATCACCGGTTTATAAGCACCCGTATTAATGATAGTCATCGAATTTAGAGTGTCTCGACCAATCTGAGCCATTGCGAAATTTACAACAAGCACCAAAAAGCAGCTCAAAATAGATTTATTTTTTAAAAGAAGCTTAATCATGTTTAGGTTCTCCTTCCGTTGATGTTGGTGGAATGACGGGTTCTGTAAATAATTTATTTTGTTCCGGCGAATTATTTTCAAATTCAAGTTTCAAAGGTTCTACTGGTGCTTTGAGTTGTTTTTCGGCTTCTTCATCTGCAGTAATCTTATCTAATTTCTCTTGCGCCAGTTTTATTAATTCCGGGATATCAGAATCTGCTATCACACCTTTTAAGGTTGCCTTTGCCTGGAAATTATCTTTCAAACCAACATAGTCATCCGCCAATACAATCATTGCCTTTGTTACCCAATAGGGAAAATCGCCATCTCCATTCAGAAGATCAAAAACAACTTTCTTTGATTGTTTAAAATCACCTTTCAGAAATAAAATAGTAGCAATATTATAGGACGATTCGGCACCAATCTCATTTTTAGCAACATTTGCTACAGATTGAAACTCGGCCATCGCATCATCCATCTTCTGCATCTCAAAATAGCTTTGCGCTAAATTAAAATGTGCTTCACTCTTTAGATCTTGAGTTACATTTTCAATTTTCAAAACCAGGTTTGAATAAGCGATCAGATTCTCTTGATCTTTCAAACTTTGGTAGGACCTCATTAAACCTATAAGTGCCGTATTCTTGCTTTTAGGGCTCTCAGCCTGTAGTTCAAGTTGTTTGTAATACTCAACAGCCTGCGTATAACTTTGTTTTTTAAAAAGCATTTCAGAACCACGAAGTAAGGATTGCTCTGTGAATTCACTGTTATTTTTACTAATAACAAATGAATAACCCGTTAAAGCGGCGTCAACATTTCCTAATTTATAATCACATTCTGCTTTGTAATAATTGGCGGGAAGAATAAAAATACCATCAGGAAATTTTTGAATGTATTTTTCGAAATCAAGAACTACATTTTTACAATCCTGCTCCATGTAATGATTTCTTCCATTGTTAAATGTAAGCGAATCCAATTCTCCTTGAGGGATGCTTGCACCAACAGATGTAAGATAAGTAGACAACCCGTCTGGGTCTGATTTTGCTGTATAAATCGCTTTTATGATATTAATCGCTTCATTTGCTTCAGCCGATTTACGGTCTCTCGTAATTAATTTATCAAAATAGATCAATGCATTGTTATCTTCTTTTTTAGCATAATAGATCAATCCTATTTTACTCAAACACACGTTTATATTGCTACTGTTCGGATATTCATCGGCAAACTTCTTTAAATTAATTAAAGCTTGCTCATTCTGATTGCTTGTATAATATGCCAATGCCAATTCAAATTTTGCTTTTTGAAGATAGGTCGATGTCGGATAATTAGAAATGAAGGTTGTTAAATCTGAAATCTTAGCAGGATATTTTTTCTGAACTCCATTCGCAAGGGCTTTCTGAAACAAGGCATAATCAGGAACCATGAGCTTCATCTTATACGATTGATCATAATAATCTGCTGCATTTGAAAAATCGCTTGACATAAAGTAACCATCACCGATGCGGTTCAATGCATCATTTATCTTTTTTTCATCTGCGTGTGGTTTAAAGGTCACAAATTTGCGGAACCACAAATTACTGTTCACATAATCCTTCTGCTTAAAATACGCATATCCTACATTATAATTTGCATCACTCAATTCCGATTTGCCGATCGCCCCGGGCTCTGAAATATAATCCTGAAATGTTTCTATTGCTTTCGGATATTGATTTAAACGATAGTACGATTCTGCTTTCCAATAAATGGATGAAGCGCGGATGTTCTTGTCGTATAAGTAGGTGTTCGACTTATCAAAGAGCTTGATTGCTTCCGCATATTGCATATTATTGAACAAATCAACACCTCTGTAATACGCTACTTTCTGATGTGCTTGTTTTAATTCAGGGGTAAGTAATTTGATGCTTTCTATCGCTTCGATGGCTTCCTTATAACTTTTTGTGGTCATGAACACATTTACCAAATACGTATATGCTTCGTCTACATTGGCTGCATTCGGGTAGTTCGTAATGCATTTTTGAAACGCTCTGATCGCTTCGCTGTAGGGATTGTAAGCCAATTCATAACACAGCTTCGCATAATTATAAAGTGCATCTTCCTGAATTGTTTTATCGAAATCCAATTTGGAAGCTTGACCGAATGCATTCAACGCATTTTGCTTGTTACCTGTTTTTATATAACAATCTCCGATGTGGTAAAAAGCATTCTGCTCTAATGAATCATCAATGTTAGCAACCTTGATGAAATAGTTGATCGCATCATCATATCCGTTTAATTTATAATAAGCGAAACCGAATTGATAATTATCTGTGCGCGATAAAGCGCCAACTCCTTTTTCATATTTTTTCAGATAGGGAATGGCTTCTTTGTAGTTGGAGGTTCTATAATAGGACTCTCCAATGATTTTTGCAATTTCCGGAGCACGTTTTGTGTTGGCAGAATCCAGCAATGCTGGAGCATATGTAATTACAGCTTCGTATTTCCCTTGCAGAAAATAGATTTGTGCAATGTAATAGGGAACAACAGGCCCAAAGGTTTCGTTCTGCTGCAGCTTTACAAAATCTATTAAGGCTGTTTCATAATTCTTTTCATTGTAAGCAATATGCGCATAATAATACTTAGCAGCGGCTGCATATTTATTATCGACATCTTTAATTTCAAAAAAATCTTTTTTTGCATCAGAAAATTTATCCGATTCAAAAAAGCTATAGCCTCGTTTAAAATAAAATTCCGCCAACTCTTCTGTTGTCAGGTCGTAAATATCAACCTTCCCCAACCAATCGATTGCATCTTTATATTTCTTTTTGCGGTAATTATATTTACCTAAATAAAAATAAGCGCTTTTAACCTTGGGGCTTTCAGGGTGATCCTTGATAAATTGTTTCAGATAAATTTCGCCATCTTTATGGAACAACTCAATGGCACAGATGGAATTATAATATTCGGCATTAATACGCACCAGTGATTGAATATCTTTTTCGGATTCAATTACTTTTGTAAAACTTTTTTGTGCTGCACCGTATTTTTCTTTTTGGAAAAGCTCTATCCCTGTTTTAAATTCTGGATCCTCATTGGTATAAATGACCGTTTTTTGAGCAAGAACAGAAATGGATAGAAAAACTCCTACTGAAAATACAACCGCTTTTAGCTTGTTCATTATTTATCTTAATAGATGATGAATGTAAAATTAGTAAGGATAGTACCATAAAGTTTTCGTGGATCTGGAAGTTATTAACGCTGAAGTGTTGAAAGTATTGCAATTAATAATTCTTTAACGACAAGCTTATGAGTAATTTTCGGATGTTATACAGCTCCTTCCAAGAGTTAAAACAAACATACAGATGGCACTGGACACTATCATTCAACTCGAAAACGTTTCAATTTTCCAAAAGCACAACCTGGTGCTTAATAATGTGAATATCTCTATTGATAAAGGAGAATTTGTATATCTGCTAGGAAAAACCGGAAGTGGCAAAAGTAGTTTATTGAAAACATTGTACGCTGATCTTGATTTACTAGAAGGAGAAGCGACTGTTGCCGGATATAATTTAAAGACCATCAAATTAAAAGAAATTCCATTTTTAAGAAGGAAGCTCGGCGTTGTGTTTCAGGATTTCCAATTACTGAACGACAGAAGTGTAAATGATAATTTAATGTTTGTTTTGAAAGCAACTGAATGGAAAGACAAAGCTGCGATGCAGAAACGCACACAAGAAGTATTGGAGAAAGTAAATCTGAACACGAAAGGATTTAAAATGCCCCACGAACTCTCTGGTGGTGAACAGCAGAGAGTTTCTATTGCACGTGCTTTATTGAACGACCCCGAATTAATACTTGCTGACGAGCCTACAGGAAACTTAGACCCTGAAACTTCTGAAGGAATTATGAATTTATTATTGGAGATCAGCAAAAATGGGCGTGCTGTTCTTATTGCAACTCATGATATTATGATGTTTGATAAATTCCCTTCGCGCACAATCAAATGTGAAAACGGGAAAGTGTTAGATTCGAAATCAAAATAACCTGACCAACTTCTCCACATTCTTTTGATTCGAAAAGTCCGCTAAAAGAATAGCATCTCTTTTTTCTTTTTCCTGCATATCAAAAGGCATTTCAAATAACCTGATTAGCTCTTTGATCATTCCATCTGCATTATCTTCTATTGAGCACAAAGCTTCCATTCCAGTATTGGAAACCATAGGAGTATTTACAACACAATGCCTTCCTGTAAATAAAGCAGCCAACAATTTTAGTTTTATTCCAGTTGCCTGAAAAGTAGGCAATACATTTATCTGTGCACTTTTTATCAATTCATCAATATCCTGCGTATTGATATTTGCTTTCAATTGTATATGTGAATAATTCGAAACTGCTTGAGTTAATTCCTGGGAAGGCTTTTTTCCAGCTATGATAAGTGGTATTTTTATTTTAGAGAATACCTGATTCACAAGAAACAAAGCCGCTTCATTATTTTCTCCAACTTCTAAATTACCATGATACAAGCAAAAACTTCCTTTCCCTTCTCTGATGATCACTTCTTCATTGGGATGAAAAGCTGTAATGTGATGTACATTTTTATACCTTTCAGAAAGCTGGTTGGTATCCGTTTTAGAAATTGCAACAATGGCATCCGCTTTATTCAATACCTTTTCAAATCGCTTCAGCTTCTTCCCTTCCATCCCAAAGTACAGCATCTTGAAGAATGACTTCTCCACTTTCGCTAGATTTTTATAATAATCGTGTTCGATGTTATGCGTGCGAACAATCTTCATTCTACCTTTCAAACGTTCATCATTCACATGAAAACACGAATGCAATCCTTCAAACAAAATGGGGTAACGATCTCGCATCAGGTTCTCCATCAATTTTTCAGAAGAACGAGTAATGACTACAAAAGGCAGCGAGTTCAGCAACAAAGATTTATCCATTTTGCGTTTGTAATAATACACTTTTTCACAAATGCTTTCCAGGCTTAAGGCTTCCGCTCTGCCGTATTCGAAACAATGCAAATGGATTTTCACTCCTTGCGAATGCAAGGCTTTCAATTTATAATATACATCAATAACACCTCCGTAATTGGCCGGAAATGGGACATCAAATGAAATTACATGTAGGTGTTTTGGTTCTGTCATTCTTTTTCCAAACTAAAGAAATTGAGAATACACATCTTTTAACTGCTTCTCTTCCGTTTCCCAATTTAATTTTTCGGATGCAATTTTAGTGTTTTTTTTCCACAACTGAAGTGTTGTTTCGTCTTTAAGAATATGATTTATTTTATCTGCTATATGCTTAGGGTCATGGCTATCAATACAATCACCAATTTCATACATGGTGATAATATTTTTAATTTCCACCAAACCGGAAGCTAAAACCGGGACGCCAGCATGCATGTAATCAAAGAGTTTATTTGGCAAACTATATCTATAATTGATGTTGGTGTCTTTATCTAAGGTCAAACCTAAATCTGCGCATCGGGTGTATTGAACTAATTTTTGAAATGGAACTTTGCCAATAAATTTTATTTTATCGTTCAATTTAAGCTTCTCCATCATTTGTTTTAACACATCCATCACATCACCACTTCCAATAATTAAGAGCAAAGCATTTTCAACATATTGCATCGCTTCTACCGCCTCTTCTGCTCCCCTGTCCATATTGATTCCTGCTCCTTGCAATACAATTATCTTTTTATCTGAAGGGATTCCCAACTGTTGTTTTGAACTGTTTTTGATTGTTGTTTGACTAGCAAGCAATGGAATATTTCTAACTACTTTTACATCTACTTTATATTCTTCCGAATAAATTTTTGCGATGGAATCGTTTACCGTAAAAACATATTTCAGCTTGGGGAAAATTTTACGTTCAATATTCTTCCAGATATTTTTTTTCTTAGGATTTTTTTGCAATTCGGGAACTTCACAAAACAATTCGTGACTATCGTAAACAAGGTTTGCTGATTTTAATTTGGAAATCTTGTAATTTGGCCAAAGCGTATCCAAATCGTTGGAGACTAAAACATCGGCTTTGTGAAACAACAGATAAAGAAATAATCGGAATTGATATTCAGCATAAAAAAGCGGCCCTTTTTCGAAGAGCAAGAACATGCGTTTTGTTTTATAAGTGCGCTCCGCTAATGGAAGACTTTTACGCTGTCTTCTTCCAACCAATGTTACATCGTAACCTAGATTATACAATGACATACAAACCTTATGAACCCGTTGGTCGGTAGTTAAATCATTGATAACAGAAACGATTGCTTTTTTCACCAGGCTAAGATAGAAATTTTGACTTTACATTCATCGAGAATGTGCAGTAATATCAACCACATAGATACATAGAAAAAAAGGGAAGTTGACATAAAAAAACATAGAAAACTTCGTAAACGAAGTTTTAGCTATGTGTACCCTTTTTCTCCCTTTTCTATGAAAAACTTCTATGACCCTATGTGGTTAAACTTTTAAATGCAATATCATTATGTTTATAACGCTATGAATAAATTTTATTGTATCAGTTGCAAGTTGACATATAATTGCTCAATTTTGAAGAAATTAATCCACCAGAATGAAGGTCCTTGAAAATCATTCATTAAAAAAATTTAACACATTCGGCATCGATGCCACTGCGCGCTATTTCACTGAAGTATCGAACTTAGAAGAAATACGTGAGATCCTTTGTGAATCGAAATTTTCGGCCATCAACCGCTTAATATTAGGAGGAGGAAGCAATTTGCTTTTCACTAAAAATTTTGATGGTATCGTTCTTAAAAACAATTTAAAAGGGATTGAATTATTAAAAGAAGATGCTGACTTTTATTATGTCAAGTCCGCTGCAGGTGAGGTATGGCATGAATTTGTAATGCATTGCATTAAGAACAATTATGCCGGCTTAGAGAACCTGTCTTTAATACCTGGAAATGTTGGTGCCAGCCCAATGCAAAATATTGGCGCTTATGGCGTAGAAATAAAAGATTGTTTTTACGAATTGGAGGCGTTTCATATTCTAGATAAAACGTTGCAGACATTTAATGCTACTCAATGCAAATTCGGATACAGAGAAAGCGTTTTCAAAAGAGAATTGAAAAATCAATTCATCATCACTTCTGTTACTTTTAAATTAAGCAAACACCCACAATTTAATACCAGCTATGGTGCAATAGAAACAGAGTTAGCTTCGATGGGTATTCAAGAAAAAAGCATACAATCCATCAGTGCGGCTGTATGTAACATTCGCCGAAGCAAACTGCCAAACCCTGCAGAGATTGGTAATGCCGGAAGTTTTTTCAAAAACCCGGAGGTTGTAAAAGGGAAATACGAATTTCTTAAAATGCAATATCCTGGTATTGTTGGTTACGACCTAGAAAACGGAAATGTAAAATTGGCTGCAGGTTGGCTAATTGAACAATCTGGATGGAAAGGCAAAACGATTGGAGATGCAGGTGTTCATAAATTGCAAGCTTTGGTATTAGTTAATTATGGAAATGCAAAAGGAACAGAGATCTTTGATCTTTCTCAAAAAGTAATGGATTCAGTGAAAGAAAAATTTGGTGTTGAATTGGAAAGAGAAGTGAATATTATTTAATCCAACAAATACTTCAACTTGATCACATTCATGTGATGGGTGGCGTGCCCTGCTATCATATACAATATAGCTCTTACAGATACATCCAAATTATTTGCAACACCAAACTGACTTAAAGCTTCTTCATCCCATACTTTAAAAAGCGCAAGATTTGCCTCTCTTACAATTGTAAACTCCTCACATAAACTAGGTAATGTTTGTTTCTGAAAATTAGCATTTGCTACAAAAAAATTTTCATCGTAACCTGGTAAAGGTGTTTTATCTTTTCTGGCGAAACGCATGGCCCGATAAGCTAAAACTCTTTCTGTATCAATCATGTGTCCGATCACTTCCTTCACAGTCCATTTCCCATCGGCATAACGATAATCTTCTTTCACTTTCGGAATCTCGGAAATGATAGCTTGAATATCCAAAACCTGATCGGTTAATTCTTTAATGATGTTATTCGTTTTTACAGTATCCAGGTAACTCTTGTAGTAAGGAGGATATTCGTTGGGTTGCGGACGTTTCAAAATACTAGATTTTTTCTAATTCACTTTTTACAAAATCAGCAAGCTCTTTTACGTACGCTTGAGAAAAATTAAATTCTATACCGGCAGTCTTATAAATTTCGGGGATGGATTTCATATACCCCAATCGCAATGCTGCTTCGTATTGATCCAATGCTTTTTCAGGATTCAATTTATAATTTCTCCATAGGGCAATTGCACCCAGTTGAGCCATTCCATATTCTATGTAATAAAAAGGAACTTCAAAAATATGAAGTTGACTTTGCCATCCTCTTGCTCTTACATCATCTAATCCTGTATAATCAACAACTTTGCTTGTAAACTGATCAATCGTATTTTTCCAATTCTCCATCCTTTCCTCTACAGTGTGAGTTGGATTTTCATATACCCAATGCTGAAATTTATCTACTGCTGCTATCCAAAGCAATGTTTTTAAAGATTTATCCAATTGCTCTTTTTTGGCACGTTTCAGATCATCTGCATTTTTAAAGAACACATCCCAATGTTCCATGGATATCAATTCCATGGACATGGAAGCCAACTCAGCCACTTCAGAAGGTGTGCTCTTAAAGTCTGTCAATAACAAATCGCGAGTGACAAAAGAATGGATGGCATGTCCGCCTTCATGCACCATCGTAACAAGATCACGATGTGTTCCTACGGAATTCATAAAAATAAAAGGAACACCAATTTCATATAAAGGATAGTTGTATCCACCTGGTGCTTTTCCGATGCGTGAATCGAGATCCAAGTATCCCATCCTTTTCATTATCTCCAAATATGCTCCATAAGCCGGACGAACCTTTGTAAAACACGCAATAGACTTTTCAGTTAATTCAGTTGCACTTGAAAAGGGTTTTAATGGTGCTTTTCCTTCCACGTCAACATCCGTATCCCAAGGTTTCAATGCATCCAGCTGCAACTTATTTTTTCTGTCTTGATCAGAAACTTCTGCCAATGGAAGAATTTCTTTCGCTATTGATTCATGGAAATGGAAACAATCTTTCACTGTATAATCAAAACGCCCCAATTCATCAAATTTATAATCACGGTAATTTTTAAAGCCGGCATTGACAGCTACTTGATGACGCAACTGGATCAATTCAGAAAACAGATCATTTAACGTTTTAGTATCAAGCGATCTTCTTTTTTGAATTTTATGATACACCTCTTCACGTATTTTCCGGTTGGTGTCTTTCATTAAACTGGAAGCCATTTGAAGTGTAATTTCTTTGCCTTCCCATGTTATGGTCATCTCGGCTGTGATGGCACCGTATTTTTGCGACTCCGTTGCAATCTTTGTTTGCAATGGAATATTTTCTTCACGATAAAGTGCTAATGCTTTTTTTATTCCTCGAATATAAATTTGGTAGGTAGTATTGTCCAGCTCTTTCAAAAAAGGAGATTGGACAAACTTTATGTTCAACTCATTACTATAGGGAGCAATGTGTGGATCTATTTCAGAAACAAAAAAGTTGTAAGCGTCTGTCAATATCTGATTAGATGTATCGCAGGTCATTTTGATATATCGCCATGCGAAATCTTCACTCAGAGCTGCTTCTAGCTCACTTCTATCTGTAAGCCATTTTTCTAATTCTTTTGTGGAATTTATCTTACGATTTTTGAGCTCTTTAAAAAAGGGTTCTATTTTAATCCAAGAATCAATTTCCAGATCTTGAGACAAAAATTGACGTAACGGTTTAGTCGGGGTAACAACCTGATTAGTCTTCATCAACACTATTATTTGAAACTGGAACTTTGTAAAAAAAACAGAACAAAAAAAGAATCTGTTAGATAGAAAAAACGGTGCTTATGCAACACCGGATTTTCTAACACCTTGAACTTTCACCTTTGAGCTCGCCGTTTTAACTGGCTTCGTATTGGTATCTTTTTTCACTGCTTTCGCAGCACCTTTTGCATCACCTGCAGCAGTTTTGATCTTTGGCTTTTCGCCATCAACGGCCTCTACCTTTTTCTCGAACAAACCATCTTTCTGTAGTGAATTGTACCAGTTCAACACTTTTTTAATGTCCGAAACATACACTCTTTCCTCATCATATTCTGCAAAAACAGTCTTAAAATATTTTTTAAGATCTGCATCCGGTTGTTTGTGATCAATACACGCACCACCTTTTTCGTGATCATATATTTTTTGAAACACATCTTTCAAAGGCACATCATCAGCTGTAGAATAAATACTAACATCTTCTAATGCACTTATTTTGTGAGTTGCAAAAGCCTGAACACGTTTTTTGTCGATCAGGGATTCTACAATTAATCCATTCTTTGTCTGAGCAATTACCTTAAAAAGTCCGCTCATTCCTGCAATTGAAATTATTCCGCTTAAATCCATATTGTTTTTTTAATTTGAATACAAATGTAATAAAATATTGTTTCAGCTTTTATTTAGTGACAATCAATTTTTGTACATATTTTTTGGTACCAATATTCAGCTGACAATAATAGATACCATTTGCCAAAGCAGATGTATCAAAATTAAAACGATACTGCCCTGCAGAAATATTTTCTGAAGTAAGTTTTTTTATTTCCTTGCCTAACAAATTAAATACTTTGAATTCTATTTTTGCTGCATCAGCAACATGAATGGTGATTTCAGACTGTCCATTCGTTGGATTCGGAAAAATAGTCATGGGATTTAATTCCAAATCATTATCCACAACACTTGTTGATAACATGCCATCGTACATGCTTTGTGCATTGACAGCACTATTTTGAAGATCTGTCAGATCATCACCAGCAATCAAAGCAAATGCAACTTTAATAGAATCTCCAGAATTGATGGTATAAGGACCGGTACTCACAATATCAATCACATCGGCACCAGCACCAGAAACTCCGGCATTAGGTCTGTTGGTAGACAGTGTCAAATATTTTTCTGAACCGTCGTAACCTCCTGTGTTCAAATCGGCACCACCGGCTCCTCCTGCCACATTATCAACTGCATAATGAACAACAGGTGCAGTATTCGTTAACAACTTAATCCCTGCATATTTCCCGGCCACTCCGCTATAATAAGCGTATCCCATTTTATTAACTGCATCAAAATCAGCCCTGTCAGAACCAAACGTTGTCGCATCAATATCCCAATCGGCAAAAATTCCAGAAAAAAGATTTGATAGTGTGGTTGTACCCGTATTCGCAATTACATATTGAAAGATCACATATTTTCTATTTCCTGCTGTAGTCCAGGCGAAGGCATTTTGATGCACCCTAACAGGCAATGATGACGTGGCTAGATTATCATTAAAAGCGCCGTCAATATCCAATTCGGAAAATACAGATGGTGCATTTGGATGAGCAGCAATTACCGATTGAAAATCTGCATCCGGTGTTGTGGTGCCTCGTATTGCATCCGAAACCTGAGTTCCGCTAATCCCTATCATCAACCCTGCTTCGTAAACCAATGTCCCGGAACCTAAATAATTAAATCCTAAACCACCCACTTGCCCATTCTGACTGTATCCTATTCTGCCTGCGCTGCTGATTGTGGTTGCTATATCATTAATAGCAATATTTATATAATCAACATTTACTGTAACATTGAACATTTCAACAGCAGTGTATGAAGTGGCAGGATCGGTATATGTAAGTTTAAAAGTCACAATAGTATTGGGTGGAGCGGTAGGTAAAATAAGAATGGTGAATGGATCGGAATAATTATTGACAACAGCTAAAGTTCCTACAGCACCCAAATTTGTTGTGCCATCCAATATGTTGACATAGGTTGATGTAGTTGAAAGCGATGCAGTTAAACTGGTGATTGGAGCAAGGTAATTTGTATAATCTCCGGCAGTACGCAGTGTATCACCGATAACAAATGTATTGTCATTATTATCAGTGATCGTTCTTGATGTCATCACAACAGAAGGGGTATGAATTGCGGTTAGAGCATTGAAGAGGTTAATTCTGCCATATCCTAATTTGTTGGCATACATTGGCCCTGTTAATCCGTAAATATTATCGCAAGTAGTTTTTAATCGTTCACCAACCTGCAATGCTGTATAACTGGGATAAAAAGATTTAATGATGGCCGCCGCTCCTGCCGCACATGGCGAAGCCATTGATGTACCTGTCAAAGATGCATAACTGTTGGCCACATATGTAGAATTAATACTTTCACCTGGTGCGCAAACATCAGCTGTATAATTATAGTTGGAACTAGCAGAACGCCTGTCGTCCGATTTTGTATTGACAACACTAATAACATAGGTATAGGAAGCGGGATAAAAAGCCTCGTCCAAACCATCGTTACCAGCTGCCGCAACAACCAAAGCGTTTTTGTTTATTGTTGCATAGCTTACAACATCCTGTCCAAACTGTCCGCCACCAATGCTTCCCCATGAACAATTAATGATTGCACAGCCATGGTCTGCAGCATAAACGATTCCTTCATATGCCTGTATAAGAGCTCCCGATGCATCAGCAATTTTCACTGGCAAAAACTTACAACTAAATCCAATACCCGCTACACCTATTGTATTATCAACAGCTGCAGCAGCGATACCTGAAACATGAATACCATGTGCATTGGCATTATAGGTAGGATCATTATCATTTTCACCCAAATCCCATCCACTAAAATTATCTGTATAACCATCTGCATCATTATCGCCGCCGCCTGGAACATCCGCATAATTATGTTTGATTTGTGAAGCCAAATCATCATGAAGAGGATCTGTGCCGGTATCTGTAATTCCAATAACAACATTGGTATCGCCTCTTGCAGTGGTCGTATTTACACCCCATGCGTTTTCGGCCTGTATATTTGTGATCGCATACTGTGTTGACAGAAGAGGGTCATTCGGTGTATAACAAAGATGTGGAACATAATGCGGTTCGACATATTCGAAAAGTCCCGTATAAATAAATTTATTAATGGCTTTTTCTAATGATACATTCGCTGAATAAGAAAACTGATAGATCAATGTTAGATCAGTCATCTTCTCTCCCCTTCCATTAATTAGCCGATCTGGTGCTTTAACAAATGGGAATTTTTTCACCAAACCGTTACCTCCAAGTGCTAGAAACAATTGCTGGAAAGTAGAATTTTCGATCGCATTTGCAGAACAAATACTTGCAAACTCTGCTTTCACTTTTATTATGATAGTTTTGTCCAAGTAATCGCCAGACTTTATTTTTTCTGGAAAAAGAAAACGAACAGCAGAATTGGCGTTGGGTTGAGAACAAACAGACAGTATTCCAAAAAACACTAAAAGAAATGTGAATATGTTATTTTTAATGGAAAACATTCGGAGCAGCAGATATTAATTCACTGCAATTTAAGAATGTTTTATTGAAAAAACAAGACGACTAAAAGGTCGGAATAAATTCTAGATATTGATAACTGTTATCTGTATAATCCATGATACAGCAAAAATGATTCAGCCCGTTTGTTACAACAAGGTACTTTACTTTAAAGATCAAATTATACCTTGCTATCTGATCAAAAGTATCTTGTGTTATTTTCACTTCAGGTGCCTTGCATTCCACTAATAAAAAGGGAGATCCGGATTTATCATAAACAAGCACATCCGCACGTTTTTGCAACTGATTATATTTAAGACCAGCCTCAACAGCTATTAAAGAAGATGGGAAATTTTTTTCTTGAATAAGGTACTGCAGAATATTTTGTCGCACCCATTCCTCAGGTGTTAATACCACATACTTTTTCCGAATCGCATCAAAGATCTGAATACGTTCTCCATCCTTTTTCATCTTAAATTGATAGGGTGGTAAATTAAGTTGTTGCATTTCTAACTTCTATTTCTTTACGAAGATACGAATTAACAATATCGCAATTCCGTTTTCATAAACTGAAAATTTACCTATCTTTCCAATCACAATCCAACAAGCAAAATGACTTTTCTGAAGATCATACAAAAATACATCTGTGAATTCATTTTACTTTGCGCTGTAATTCTTTTATTCACAACTAGGGATACTAAGATTCAGCACGACAAAATGATCATTGCAGATGGACTAGGATACTACTCCTATCTCCCTGCAGCATTCATTTATCACGATTTTTCTTTCAGCTTTTTCAATCCAATCTATCCTAAATATTACCCACCAGGATATAACCCGCCAACAAAAAATTTCATAAATGAATTTGATGGCATAAAAGTAAATAAGTATTTTCCTGGTGTAGCTATTTTATGTTTGCCATTCTTTTTACTCGCACATTTTCTTAGTTTATTATTTGGTCAAACAGCGGATGGCTATTCCATTTTATATCAATACTTCATTGGACTTTCAGCAATTTTCTACTGTTTTCTTGGACTTCGCTATTTAAAAAAAATACTTTCAAAATTCGATTTCTCAGAATCAATCCAAACGATTGCTATCGCTTCTCTATTTTTCGGGACTAACTTATTGTACCAAACCGTTTATTACCCAAGTGCTTCACATGTATATTCTTTCTTTTTAATTGCAGGATTGTCCTACCACCTGATGATGTTGTTTGAAGACAATGGAATAAACAGATCGAAACATCTTCACTACAGCATGACCTTTATCGCTTTCGTATGCATTACTCGACCACAAAATATTCTTATCCTTACACTGCTGCCTTTTTTCGGAGCGACCCTTCCGAAAATAATAACGATTTTTCAGCAGGCCTTTGCTAATTACAAAACTTGGTTTCATTCAATTTTTACGCTCATCATCGTTTGCATCGTTCCAATTATATGGTATTTACAAACCGGGAAATTATTTTTTAATCCATACCATGGCGAACATTATTATTTTAACAACGCACATTTTTTTGGAGCCTTATTCAGCTTCCGGAAAGGCTGGTTACTTTTCACTCCCTTAATGATCGTATGTTTGATGGGCCTATTTAAATTGAGAAATAAAATGGAGACCCTCAATGTTTTTTTATTCTTTATTCTAATCGTATTCATAAACAGCTGTTGGTGGTCCTGGACCTTTGGTCCAACTTCTTTCAGCCAACGTGCAATGGTCGACTTCTATATTATTCCTGGAATATTATTGGCGTATTTTATTCGGAGCATTCAAACAAAAACTACTTTTCTATATGTAATTATTGTTTGTATTAGTCTCTTAAACATTCTACAATCACAGCAATTCAGAACAGGAATTATACCCGGCGATGTTTCTTCCTCTGAAACGTATTTCAAAAATTTTTTCAGAATTAAGCCACTTGCATTTTATCCTATTCCAAAAGAAACGATTGTAAATAAGCAGGTCAACAAAAATGATTATGAAAAAATTAACTTTCAAAACAAAGATTATCAATATGTGACGAATGAACATTTCTCGGGAAACCGTTCTACCTTCACCTGCATCACAAATAATTTCAGCGCATCTGTAAAGATGCCGATCCCCGGATTTTTATTGCCGAATGAATATTCAAAGGTTCGAGCATCTGCATTAATAAAATCCAGATCCCCCATCGGAAAATGCACTATGGTTTTAGATTTTATTAAGAATGGAAAATCATACAGCTACAATGGTTTTGAAATTAAAAATTTCATTCACACTAACAATTGGGAAAAGGTAGAATTCGGATTAACATTACCTGAAAATATAAAACCTATTCAGGATAGCTTGGTCATTTACTTTTGGGATGACAAAGCAAATGACACCACATTTATCGATGACCTACAGGTTGAATTCATTACTACCAATAAGAACTACGAGCTTCATCCATAGTTATCAAAAATTCTTAACAACCTATTATTCAACGGTCATTATTTCGTATTTTCGCTCAAAGAATAAATTGTAGCCAGACACGCAACGAAAGTTGTAATTCAAAAAAAATGAAAAGTAAAGAAGATATCGTTCAGAATTGGTTACCACGTTATACAGGCACTCCCATCAATGAATTCGGCAAATACATTTTGTTGACTAATTTCAATAAATATGTTAAGAAATTTGCCGAATGGAACAATGTGGAGGTGAATGGAACAGATATGCCAATGCCAAATGCTACGGCAAAAGGCATCACAATTATTAATTTTGGGATGGGAAGCGCCAATGCAGCAACCATTATGGATCTATTAAGTGCTATCAATCCTAAAGCCGTTTTATTTTTAGGCAAATGCGGAGGTTTAAAAAAGAAAAATGAATTAGGAGATCTTATCCTGCCGATTGCTGCCATTCGAGGAGAAGGAACATCTGACGATTATTTCCCACCAGAAGTACCTGCATTACCAGCCTTCAGTTTACAAAAAGCCATTTCAACGACCATCCGAAATCACAACAAAGATTATTGGACTGGAACTGTATACACTACCAACAGAAGAGTGTGGGAGCATGACGATAAATTCAAAGAGTACCTTCGCGCCATTCGCGCCATGGGAATTGATATGGAAACTGCAACCATTTTTACAACTGGCTTTCATAATGAGATCCCCACTGGAGCTTTACTTTTAGTAAGCGACCAACCGATGATCTCTACAGGAGTAAAAACTACCGAAAGCGATAAAAAAGTAACCGAAAATTATGTTGATGAGCATTTAAAAATTGGGATTGATTCGCTCAATGAGCTTATTAACAATGGGCTAACGGTTAAACATTTAAGATTCGAATAAGAAATTTACATACGTTTCTACAAAAAAAGATATGGAATTCAATGATATAATGTCCGAGTTAAAAAAGAAGATATACCGACCAGTATATTTTTTAATGGGCGAAGAACCATATTTTATTGATATGATCTCTGATTATATTGAAAACAATGTCTTGGACGAATCTGAAAAAGAATTCAACCAAAGTGTTCTCTACGGAAGAGATATTACTGCCGCTGATGTAATTGGAGCAGCAAAGCGTTTTCCAATGATGAGTGAACACCAAGTGATCATCATCAAAGAAGCCCAAAACATTAAAGACCTTGTAGGCAAAGAAAAAGAAGGAGATAAAGCCAAAGACAAAACAAAACTTCCTTTTGAAACATATATTGAAAACCCTCAGAAATCAACCATTCTGGTCATTTGCTACAAATACAAAACGATCGACAAAAGAACTAGCGTTGCGAAACTGATTGATAAAAATGCTGCGCTTTTCGATTCAAAAAAAATATACGACAACAAAGTACCTGATTGGATCAACAATTATTTAAAAGGAAAAGAATATACAGTTGGCCCAAAAGCAAGCGCTTTACTAACGGAATACCTTGGAACAAATCTCAGCAAAGTTTCCAATGAATTAGATAAGTTAATGATCAACCTACCTCCTAAATCGGAAATTACCGTTGAGCATATCCAAACAAATATAGGTATCAGCAAAGATTATAATGTTTTTGAACTACAAACGGCCATCGGTTCCAAAGAAGTTTTAAAAGCAAACCGAATCATCAACTTTTTCTCTTCTAATGAAAAAGAACATCCTATGGTAATGACCATTACGTCTCTTTATGGTTACTTCTGTAAAATGCTAACCTACCATTTTTTGCAGGACAAATCAAAAGCAAGTGTAGCTTCCGCATTAGGGGTACACCCTTTTTTTGTAGGGGATTATGAAAAAGCGGCAAAAAATTTTTCTCTTGGAAAACTAAAATCTATTTTCGGTTATTTGCGTGAATACGACCTAAAATCAAAAGGTGTTGACCGAGGCTCAGCAAGTGAAGGAGAACTTTTAAAAGAATTAGTTTTTAAGATAATGCATTAACATGAACTATTGGTTAGTTAAATCTGAGCCCTTCAAATACAGTTGGGATACATTCGTAAAAGATAAAAAAGCAGTTTGGGATGGCGTCCGCAATTATGCTGCGCGCAACAACATGCGCGCAATGAAAAAAGGAGATCTCGTATATTTTTATCATAGCAATGAAGGACTTGATATTGTTGGGATAGCAAAAGTGGTTAAGGAAGCGTACCAAGATCCGACCACGGAGGATACTGCATGGAGTGTTGTAGAAATTGCTCCATTTAAAAAATTAAAACGCTCCGTTACCTTAGCGGAAATAAAAGCCGATAAAAAACTAGAAGGGATTCAACTGGTGCGATTAAGTCGCTTATCGGTAGCATCCATAAAACCGGAAGAGTTCGACAGGATCCTTGAATTATCTGAAACAAAGTAAAAGGTACATTCTTTCAAAAAAATATTAAAAGAGCCCAATTGTATTGGTTCTTCAACTTATAATTTCCTTATCTTCGTTTCTCATTAGAAATACGTTTATAACCAATGAGTGAATTAACAAAACTGACTGCCATATCACCAATAGATGGACGTTACAGAAACGCTACCGAAAAATTAGCCGACTACTTTTCTGAGTCTGCGCTTATAAAATACCGTGTACTTGTTGAAATAGAATATTTCATCGCCTTATGCGAATTACCTTTGCCTCAATTAAAAGGATTTAACAAAGAGCTTTTCCCTGCCTTACGCAATATCTATAAAAACATTTCTGAAGCAGATGCACAGCAGATAAAAGACATTGAAAAAGTTACAAATCATGATGTGAAAGCTGTTGAATATTTCATCAAAGAAAAATTCGATGCTCTTAAAATCAATGAACAAAAAGAATTTATCCACTTTGGATTAACATCACAGGACATTAATAATACGGCCATCCCCTACTCTGTTAAGGATGCAATGAACGAATGTTTATTGCCTGTTTTAGAAGAGGTAGTAAATAAACTTTCGGGGTTTGCTAATGAATGGAAAGAAGTATCCATGCTCGCCCGCACACACGGACAACCAGCTTCTCCAACTCGATTAGGAAAAGAGATCATGGTTTTTGTTGTTCGTTTACAAAACCAAATCACTCAATTAAATGCTGTTCCTTACGGAGCTAAATTTGGCGGTGCTACAGGAAATTTAAATGCACACCATGTTGCATATCCTCAAATCGATTGGCTTTCCTTCGCAAATAATTTTGTAAATAAAACATTAGGACTAAATCGATCTTACCCGACTACTCAAATAGAACACTACGATAACTTTGCTGCATATTGCGATGCATTAAAACGAATCAATACTATCCTTATTGATCTAGATAGAGATGTATGGACTTATATCTCCATGGATTATTTCAAACAAAAAATAAAAGCAGGAGAAATCGGTTCGTCTGCCATGCCACACAAAGTAAACCCAATTGATTTTGAAAACTCAGAAGGCAACTTAGGGATTGCAAATGCCTTGTTTGAACACCTTTCAGCAAAGCTTCCGATCTCACGGATGCAACGTGACCTAACAGATTCGACGGTTTTACGTAATGTTGGCGTTCCACTGGCACACAGTCTGATTGCTTATAAATCACTAATAAAAGGGTTAGATAAATTGATCCTGAATAAAGAAGCTTTCGACAGAGATCTTGAAAACAACTGGGCAGTTGTTGCTGAGGCTATTCAAACAGTGCTAAGAAGAGAAGGCTATCCTAAGCCTTATGAAGCATTAAAAGAATTAACACGAACCAATACTCACATTACAAAAGACAGCATTTCGACTTTCATTGATACGTTAAATGTTAACGATTCTATAAAAGCAGAATTGAAAAAAATATCCCCAAGTAATTTTACTGGAATATAACCGCAATGAAAATAAGCGGATTCACAATAGTACGCAATGCCATAAAATACGATTATCCAATCGTAGAAGCCATCATGTCTATACTTCCTATCTGCGATGAAGTGATTGTTGCCGTAGGAAAATCAGAAGATGATACCTTACAATTGATTAGATCTATCCATTCGCCCAAAATAAAAATCATTGAAACAGTGTGGGATGACCGTTTACGAATAGGTGGAAAAGTGCTTGCTGACGAAACAAATAAAGCATTTGCTGCGATTTCAAAAGATAGCGACTGGGCTTTTTATATTCAAGGCGATGAAGTGATCCACGAAAAATATTTGCCTGTAATAAAAGAGGCAATGTTAAAATACAAAGACCAAAAAAATGTAGGAGGTCTACTTTTCAACTACACACATTTTTACGGTTCATATGATTTTATTGGCGATTCCAGAAGATGGTACAGGAGAGAAATAAGAGTTATCAGAAATGATAAAAACATTTCTTCTTATAAAGATGCGCAAGGGTTTCGAAAAAATAATACCAAACTAAACGTGAAACTCATCGATGCTTTCGTTTACCACTATGGCTGGGTAAAGCCTCCGGAAGCTCAGCAAGCAAAACAGCAAACATTTAACAAACTGTGGCATGACGATGAATGGATGAAAAGAAATGTTCCTGATGTAGAAGTGTTTGACTACTCCCAAACAGATTCAGTCGCTAAATTTGCAGGCACACATCCTGCTGTAATGCAGGAAAGAATAAATAAAATGAATTGGAAATTTTCATTTGACCCTACTCAAAAGAAATTATCATTAAAAATAAAAACACTTATGTTCATCGAAAAAACTTTTGGATGGAAAATAGGTGAGTATAAAAATTATAAAATTGTTTAACATGCAAATCAGAATCGTAATATCTTTTCTTTTCTCACTAGCACTTCTTCAATCCTGTAGTTCTGGATCTGAAAAAAATAAGACTACTGTTACAACTCCTGCAACGGATTCTATAATTCCGAAAGAGAAATTTCCTGTCGGACAGATTCTGGAAAAAGTAACATGTCAAAGTGATCCTTCACAAAGCTACGCGATGTATCTCCCATCAACATACACAACAGATAAAACATTTCCAATTATTTACGCATTTGATGCCCATGGCACTGGTAAACTTCCTGTTTCAAAATACAAAGCGTTAGCTGAAAAATATGGGTATATCATCGTTGGATCGAATAATTCTAAAAATGGTTTAAGCTGGGACGACTCTCAAAAAATGGCCAACACGCTTTTTGATGATGTTCAAAAACGTGTTTCTATTAATACTGCTCGAATTAATCTCCTTGGATTTTCAGGTGGAGCAAGAGTTGCAAACGGATTAACGATATCGAATGGAGGAATTGCAGGTGTGATATGTTGTGGTGCCGCTGCACCTGCAGCTAGTTCGAAAGACCCTCGTAGCAGCTATACTTTTTTAGGGATTGCCGGAAATCAGGATTTCAACTATATTGAAATGAGAAAATATGACTTGGTGGATCTTGCAGGTCGCCCTGTAAAACATGCATTTATAGAATTTAACGGCAAGCATGAATGGCCCCCTGTTGATATTATGAATGAAGCTTTTTTATGGACAGAATTAAATGCGATGAGAAGAAATACGATACCTAAAAATGATGCATTCGTTAAAAATAATTTTCAACCTTATTCAGCTCAACTGAAAGCATATCAAAAAAACAATGCTGACTTCGAAACCTATAATCTAGTAATGAGAACAATTAATTTTTTTGACGGATTAGTAGACCTAACCGAATGTTATAAAATATATACGCCACTGAAGGCAAATGCCACAGTAGATAAGAAACTAAAAGAGGAAGAAGAGACCTGGAAAAAAGAAAGCAGCTTAAAAGATTATTACATGAAAGCATTTCAGACACAAAATTTGGAATGGTGGAAAAATGATATCACTTCATTAACTAAAAAAATAAAAGCAAACAGCGGAAGCAATGAAGCGTTAATGTACAAACGCGTGCTCGATTATTTAAGTCTTGCCTCCTACATGCAAGCAACGGGAGCGCTTCAACAGAACAATTTCCCAGCAGCGAAAATGTTTTGTTATGTTTACGTTTTAGTTGACCCCACAAATTCGGAAGCTCACTATTTAACGGCAACTATTTTTGCAATTGAGCAAAATCAGAAGGAAGCTATAAAATCTCTGAACGAAGCTGTAAAGAATGGATTTGTTGACATTGCCCGACTTCAAAGTGACAGCACATTTAACAAAATAAATTCATCGGATGAGTTTAAAGAAATTTGCAAAAAGATCAATGATGTCATTTCAAAACAATCGGAAATTCATTAAAATAAATCCTCATCTGCAAAACTAAAAAAACCTGATTCTGCAAGGATCAAATGGTCAAGCAATTGGATCTCCATCAACTTTCCTGCTTCTTTAATATTTTTGGTGATCCGGATATCGGCCTCGCTAGGTTTTAAATTCCCGGAAGGATGATTATGACAAATGATGATAGAACTAGCGTAATTCTCTATGGCAGTTTTAAAAACAATTTTGGTGTCCACAACTGTCCCTGCAACCCCACCGCGAGAGATCAATTCTTTTTTTATTACCAGATTTGCACGATTTAATAGCAATACCCAGAATTCTTCATGCGGCAGATCAGTTAAAACAGACCTCATAATTTCGTAAACGTCTTTACTGGAAGATATTTTGTCGCGCTTAAAAATTTCGGCTCCCTTTCTTCTCCGCCCCAACTCCATTGCAGCCATGATACTTATGGCTTTAGCTTCGCCAATTCCTTTGAATCTGGTAAGATCTTTTACATTTAATTTCCCGAGATCATTCAAATTATTCCCAACACTTGCCAATATTCGTTTAGAAAGCTCTACAGCCGTTTCATCACGACTCCCTGACCCAATCAAAATAGCTATTAATTCTGCTTCTGTTAGTACCTGCCTACCTTTTTCTAGCAATTTTTCGCGAGGTCGGTCTTCTTCTGCCCACGACTTTATCCCTAATCTATTTTCATCCATTTTGATCTTTTCCGTCACCAAACTATCAAACATAAAAAAAGGCTCCGCATAATTGCGGAGCCTCAATTTTTTGTATTACCTATAAAATAAACTACCCTACTATTTTTTTAGAGCATTTACCTTTTTAGTCAACTTAGATTTTAAGTTAGCTGCTTTATTCTTGTGGATAACGTTTTTCTTAGCTAATTTATCAACCATAGCGATAACTTTAGGAAGTTTTGCTGAAGCAGATTTCTTTACTTCATCACTTCTTAATTCCTTTATAGCATTACGCATAGTTTTAGCTTGGTAACGATTTCTTAATCTTTTTGCATCGTTAGAACGAATTCTTTTGATACTTGACTTGTGATTTGCCATCTTTTTTATTTTTAGTTATCAGCTTATGCTAATAACAGTTTACTCTTTTGTTTCTCTAGTAGCCCGTAGGAAGCCCATTTAAGAAAAAAACATCTGTTTTTTCACCTATTTTTGAACCTCAAAAAGCTGGTTCAATCCCCATGTAGCTTCTTATTTTATTAATTGGGGATGCAAATATAGGTATTTTTAGTACTTATACAAAAAAATCAAGGAAAATTTTCAAAATATCCTGTGTTATGGAGAATCGGGGAATTGGGTTGCTATAACCTCTTACCTTTTCAACCCTAACAATTCGCATGTCAGAATCTAAGATTCCTTCGTTTAAAAGCATTTCTTCTTTGTGTGTTAATCTTTAAAATAATAGATGCGGGTGCTATTTCAAGCGATAAAGTGAGGTATCTTTTAGTGGAAAATGTAAAATGATTGCGAATTTGAAAAATTCATAAAAAGTATTATATTTGTTTATGATTGGAGTCCAGAAACCAATTAAAAAAACGGCGCTACTCCAAAATGCGAAAGAAAAAACAAACTTTATAATAAAAAAATTATGGAACTAATGTTACTTTTTTTACCGCTATTGGGATTTATAATCTCTAAATGGCTAAACCAAGAACCTAAAGGACTTTTAAAATATGACGTCCTATCCGCTGCGGTCAGCCAAAATCCATCATGGCATTTGCCAATTGTAATCATTGGCGTATTAATGTCGTTTGTTGTCAATTTGGTGATCTATTCCATTTTTACAATTATGTATGCCCTTACATTATTAGTAGATTTATTAAAATGGGTCTATGCAAACATCATTGCGCATATTTGGAATGTTATCAAAAAAGTTTTTGTAATGATGGCAGAGATTGTTGTAATGATTATCAAAATTGCAGTTCGTTATTTTATTACAATTCCACTAGATATTTTAATTATTGTAATCAATTCCGTTCCAAATACTTTAAAATGGAACAATTACTACAAAACGTTTAAAGTACTTGCCATTGCATCAATTTGTGCTGGAGTTCTACTATTTATTGGCCATTTATTAGAGCACCCAGTAATAGGTTTGGTAGGCGCACCTTTTATCTTGGTTATTGCAATTACTTGGATTGTTGGTATGGTATCTTTTGATAGCCACAACAGCGGAAAAAAAGCTGCAATTTTTGCTTTATCTGTGATTGGACTTATTCTTGGAATTGTGGCAATATTGTATTCTTTGAATCAGCTTGATGCTATCACGAGTTGGGGAGGTGTTTTTGCAGGATTATGGTATGCACCATCTGTAATTTCAATCAGTATCGTGTCTATTTTACTTATCACCATAGCTTTTATCACCAATGTTGGCGCTATTTATGTTAATACTGATGGCGCTAATTTAAGTTTTAAAGAAAAATTGAAAGGAAGTGTTTCTCAATCGTTCAATAGAAGTTGGTCTTTTATTTTTCAGCCGATACTTGCACTTGTAATAGGCGCATTAATTGTTACTGCTCCATACTTGCTATTAAATAATAGCGCCAACGTCTTAAGAAAACAAATTGTTGGGCCCACTCTTTCTGCTACCGGGGAAGCGCTAAAACAAGACCTTGCTAATATTAAGATTGCCTCAGACATTATGACTATTTCACAAACTGAATTTAATACGGCACTTGTTGATATTGGAAAACAGTATGAATTAAATCGTAAAATAGGAGAGAATAGTCGATATGCTAACTACCTTTCAGAAGCTATCATTAAAGGAATATCCTTTGGCATCGTTCCTGTTTTAAGCGCAGCTGGTATTCAAGAGGAAATAGACGCTTCTAAAGAAAGTAAGAAAAATACGGAAGAAGTTAAAGTAAGCACGCTTAAGAACATAGATGAGGAAATTAAGGCTTCGACAGACGACGCCTCTATGAGTGACGTAGACAGAGCTAAAAAAATCGCAGACCTAAAAATTAAAAGGGAAAGAACAGACAAATTTACCTCTGCCCATATTTCAGGAATCGAAGCAACAATTAGCTATCAAGAAGGAAATTCATTGCGTTATAACTTAACGTATTTATTATTTCTATTAGCTGGTGGAATTTTGAGCTCTTTGTTAATAGCATTCGTAGCAAATATCTATGCTGCCAGCGTTAAGCCTGTTTACGCAATGTGGACTTCTAGTTTCCTTGTTGAAAAAGTAAAAGAGGCAAGAAGTAAGAATCCTTACCAACCTTGGGTTGGACTTTTGCTTATAGGGCTGCCTTTATGTGTTAGTTTAATGTCTAATATCAACATTGGCTTTTCCATTTCGGCAGGAGATGATAGCAATACAGAAACAACTTTGAATGATTCTACTGAAGCTACTGCTGATTCAATTGCTGCTGTTGAAGCTGCTAAAATGCAAGCTGATGCTGATTCAACTGCAGCAGCTGATGCAGCAGCTGCTGCTGAAGCTGCTGCTGCTGAATATCAACGTTTAGCAGATTCTATTGCTGCTGCTAGTTATGGTGAATAATAACTATTTCTAATTATATAATTATATTTTAAGATTCATTTTTTACCATTAAATAAAAAAACCACAACGCTCTAAAAACTTGGAAGTTGTGGTTTTTTTATTAAATAATGCGTACTAATAATTAGTTACGCTTTATTTCCATATAGATGAAATTTGTAACTGATTGCGAATATGGATTAGCTGTAAAACGAAATCAATGGAATTAATGTTGGTAGAATCATATAGAGCAGACGTAGCGAACTTTTTAATAAAACAAGCAGAAAAACAAACTGAATTAAAAAACACATTACTATGTCTGAAAAATAGGATAAAATAATAGCGGAACTGCTCATAGCGTACAATCTAAAATCGTCAGCAAATAGTGTACTAAATTTAGCAAATAGTAGGTAGTATTTCTTATAAAATCTAAATTTACAACAACATTGGGAAGAAACAAAAAACCCTTGCAATCTATTGATTTGCAAGGATTTAGATGTTGTTAAGTGTAGCCCGTAGGGGAATCGAACCCCTCTTACCAGGATGAAAACCTGGCGTCCTAACCCCTAGACGAACGGGCCATTTAATTTTGGGAGTGCAAATGTAAATGAAAAAACCTTTTCTGCAAAATATTTTTCACATTTTACTGAAAAATCAATCAATTTCATCACTATCTGCCTGAAAACGAAAGCCTAAACGTTTTCCTGTCTTCACTTGCATACTTTCACTCGCTGATTGCATTTCCAATACGCTTATTTCTTTGATAGCATCGAAAGGAGGAGTATAAAGATCAAAATTCAGGCAATACAGGATAGTTGACTCCAACACTGCTTTTAATGCTGCTTCATCAACTGTAGCGTGAACAAAATCATTATACAAGAAACCCAATTGCCTTTTTCCCTCTACAAAATAATGATTTTCTTTATTTATAAAAATACGGCCAATAATATAACCCAGGTCATTAACACGGCTATATTTAAAGGAGTCATTCAAAAAATTATATATATTGATCAATCCACAGAATGAACGTGAATGATCTTCCTTTAAATAGGAACTTTTCCAGATTTGATGCCCTTTGTCGAATTCAAAAATATTGGTGTGCATTGCAAAAATAAGAAGGTCACCTGCAACTCGAAGTTCAAATTCAAATTCGCCCTTTTCTTTGTATTCAATGATGATTCTTTTATCAATTGTTGCAACCACCTTCGATAACTCCGCTACCGTTTGTTTTGCAGTAATTTTCAAGGTTGTAAAAGCACGAAGCATATTTGCATACACATCTTGTTTCATACTTGATTTTTCTTGGAGCGTTTTTAGAATCAGCTCACGCGGTGTCTTCTTTTCCATCAAAAATTAGTTAGGAATAATGTATTAATAAGCTCTTGCAAAAACAACACGCTGCGTTGAAGGGTTACCGCTGTAAATACATTTCCCAATCTCTTGCTTATTATCTAAAGGAATACAGCGTATTGTGGCTTTTGTTTCCTCTTTTATTTTCTGTTCTGTTTCAGACGTGCCATCCCAATGAGCCATAACAAAACCCGGAGCCTCTTCTAACACGCGCTTAAACTCTTCATATGTATCCACATTTGTGGTTTTAGCTTCACGCATAGCCAATGCCTTTTGATATAAATTGTCTTGGATCTGTTGCAACAGATGCTCAATTTTATTTTCCAGATCTGCTTGTTGAAGTGTCTCTTTCTCCATGGTATCTCTTCTTGCCACCTCAACTGTACCATTCTCCAAATCTCTTCCACCAATAGCAATACGAACAGGTACACCTTTTAATTCATATTCTGCGAATTTCCAACCCGGACGCTGAGAATCCCTGTTGTCATATTTCACTGTAATACCTTTTGCTTCCATTGCTCTTTTCATCTTAGCAACTACCTCGTTAATTTGTGCAAGTTGTTCATCGTTCTTATAGATAGGAACTATAACCACCTGAAAAGGGGCCAATTTTGGAGGTAACACCAGCCCTTTGTCATCTGAATGTGACATTACCAATGCTCCCATCAATCTGGTGGAGACACCCCAAGAAGTTGCCCATACAAATTCCTGTTTACCTTCTTTTGAAGCAAATTTTACATCAAATGCTTTTGCAAAATTCTGACCTAAAAAATGGGAGGTACCTGCTTGCAACGCTTTTCCATCCTGCATCATTGCCTCTATGCAATATGTTTCAATTGCTCCTGCAAAACGCTCATTCGCTGTTTTAACACCTTTTATAACCGGCATTGCCATCCAATTCTCTGCAAAATCAGCATATACATTCAACATTTTTTCTGTTTCAATCACAGCTTCTTCCGATGTAGCATGCGCTGTATGACCTTCCTGCCATAAAAATTCGGTAGTTCTCAAAAACAGGCGTGTGCGCATTTCCCAGCGCACAACATTCGCCCATTGATTCACCAATATTGGCAAATCACGATAGGATTGTATCCATCCTCTATAAGTATTCCAAATGATGGTTTCTGATGTTGGACGAACGATCAACTCTTCATCTAATTTTGCTGTTTCATCTACTACAACGGTTCCATCCGGAGCTGTTTTTAAGCGGTAATGCGTAACAACAGCGCACTCTTTCGCAAATCCTTCCACGTGACTCGCTTCTTTACTGAAAAATGATTTTGGAATAAATAGCGGAAAATAAGCATTTACATGGTCTGTGTCTTTGAACATTTTATCCAACGCCTGTTGCATTTTTTCCCAGATGGCATACCCATATGGCTTAATAACCATACACCCTTTAACAGCAGAATGTTCGGCCAAATCAGCCTTAACAACCAACTCATTGTACCATTCGGAATAATTTTCGTCACGGGTTGATAATTCTTTGCTCATAATCTTTTATTTATGGTATAGTATTTGTAATTTTATGTAAACTTAAGAATGGCAAAAATAGAAAATTAAACCTTTTGCTGATTAATTTGTCGATTTAAAAGATTTTTAAAATCATCCCCAAAATATAAATTCATACAAAATGAAAACTTATTTAACCCTTTTAACTGTTGCCTTTTTCGTACTAACATCATGTACAACACCGCAAGGTGCTCAGTCAAATGGCTACAGCGATGATATTTATTATTCATCTAAAGATGCCGCGGCTGAAAAAGAACAAAAAAAGGCGGAGGAGGCTAAACAAAAAGCTGAAGAAGCCAGACAAAGAGCTGAAGAAGCCAATAGACAAGCTGAAGCTGCAAATCAAAGAATTATTGATGCAGGAAAAAGTGAAACACCATCCACTGACGACTATTACACGCCTTCCGACAAGAGCGCCACAGTGATTAACAACACGACTAACAATTATTACGACCAACCATTCAACTACGATGATTATTATGATGATCAATATGCTGTTCGCATAAGGAGATTTCATAATTATTGCCCAAGTTATGGTTATTATGATAATTACTACACAAACTCCTATTGGTATACTGGCAACCCTTATAACTATGGGACAAGCATTTATATGGGATACAATTTCTGGGGGCCTTCCTATTATAGTTTTGCTTACAATCCCGGTTATGGTTATTATTCAAATATGGGTTGGGGATACGACGCTTGGTATAGCCCATGGGGATATAGCCCATACGGTTACGGAGGGTTCGGTTATGTATACGGGTACAACCCTTATGGTTACGGATACGGATATGACCCATATGGTTACGGATACAATTCAAACAATTATTACAACAGCTATGATAACAACAGTTATTACTATGGCCCAAGAAAAACAACTGGCGGAAATGGACGCGTAAGCTCCCAACCGAGCCTTGCTCACAGAATTATGGATAACCCTGAAGGACAAGCAATCTTAAGTCCTAAAGATAATAATAGAGGTGGCGGGAATGAAATCCGTAATAACGGAGAGATTAATAGCAACGGCAGTATCAACCCTGCATTTATTAACCGTCCAGAAAACAATAATAATTCAGGTAAGCCTCCTGTAAATAATAATAGCAGGCCTATTGACCCGGCAACCCCATATGAAAAACCTTCTAGTAACAATGGAAACGCTAAGCCGGTTAATCCACCTTCTGATAGAAATCAGCCGCCTGTGACTATTCCAAGTGAGAAACCGGTAACTCCTAACCAAAATAATGATAGGACAAGACCATCGGAAACACCTCAGCCTAGATACGAGCAACCGAAATACGAACAACCAAAATCTGAACCTAGGTCTCGTCCTGAATCATCACCTAGAAGTGACAGGAGTACTAGTTCGCCGCGTAGCAGTTCGTCTTCATCTTTCAGTAGTCCAAGTGGCGGATCAACCCCTTCCAAAGGAAGTAGCAGCTCACCTCCTTCAAGAGGCAGAAGATAAAATAGTATAGGCGCGGTTAATTTTTATGACTAATAAATTACGAAAATTAACCGCGTTTTTTAATTCATGTTCTTGAATTGATATCTCAAAAAAAACTAAAAAGGAAACGCGTTATGAAAAAATATATTTATTTAATTGGATTTGGAACACTTTTTTCATTTTCTGCTATCGCTCAAAATGATATTGATGCCATGCGATATTCACAACTTACTTTTGGTGGTACGGCACGTTTTGCATCCATGGCTGGTTCAATGGGAGCCTTAGGGGGTGACATTTCCACACTAAGCTTTAACCCTGCTGGAATTGCGATATTCAAAAAAACAGAAATATCCATTACACCTTCTTTCTTTTCTCAAACAACATCCTCAACTTACAGCGGAACAAATTCAAGTGACAATAAACTAAATTTCAACTTCGGAAATATTGGACTAGTCGCAACATTTATTTTGGATCCTGCAAAAAATAATGGTTGGGAATCCGCCAATTTTGGCTTCGGTTATAACAGAACAAATAATTTTCATAATAGAATGTCAATAGTTGGTGATAATAAAACAAGTTCACTACTTGATAGTTATGTTGCAGCAGCTAACGGAAATCCTAGTAGCAGTTTTGATCAATTTTCAACAGGACTAGCTTGGCAAACATGGCTGATAAATCCTGTTGACACTTCAGGAAGTTTTAATTACAACCACGTGATTACCAATTATGGTGAAAGACAAAAAAAATCAAGTGTTACAAAAGGGTCAATGGGAGAAACTGTTTTAAGTTTTGGTGGAAATTACAAAAACAGAGTCTTTATTGGAGCTACGCTAGGTATAATAAAAGAACGATATGTAGACGAAACGATCTATGAGGAAACAGATGAGAAAGACACTATCAATAATTTTAAATCATTTAAATACACTCAGAACTTAACAACAACTGGAAGTGGTATTAATTTTAAACTAGGTGTTATTGTAAAAGTTACTGATTGGCTGAGACTGGGCGGTGCGTTTCATACCCCAACAGCTCTTTCTTTAAAAGACGCATATAACAACAAAATGAGTTCCGATCTGGATCATGGAGTGCATTATGACACGATTTCTCCACTAGGGTCATATGACTATAGATTAACAACTCCTTTCAGAGCTATTGGAAGTATCGGATTTATTATTAATAAAGTTGCGCTGATAAATGTGGATTACGAGTATGTAGATTACAGCTTTGCTGAATTGCATGCGGATGCGGGTGTTTTCAATGAAGTAAATCAAACCATACATTCAAAATATGCTCCAGCGAACAACATTCGCATTGGTGGTGAATATCGTTTAGATCCGTTTGCATTCAGAGCTGGATACGCTTTATATGGAAGTCCATTCAATGGAGGAGAAAACGCAAATGCAAATCGTTCCAGTTACACTGCAGGGGTAGGATACAGAAAAAGTAATTACTTCATCGACTTTGCTTATGTTTTAACTAAATACAAAGAATTCAACTATTTATATGATTCTCCAAAAGTTACAGCAGTAGAGAACAACTTCAAGAATTCGAGCTATATGGTTACTTTTGGTTTAAGATTTTAATACGCAGACTTTGGTATTCGAGGCTAAACAATTCAACATAAAAAAAGCCTTCACAACTAAATGTGAAGGCTTTTTTTATGGTCAATAGTTAATTTATGCTTTTGCCAATTTCCCTGTAAGAATATCAGCATCTACTAAAATTCGTCCGCAATGTTCACAAACGATAACCTTTTTATGCGTTTTGATGTCCAAATGACGTTGAGGTGGAATCTTGTTGAAACATCCACCACAAGCATCACGTTCTACTGTGACAACACCTAAACCATTCATAACATTAGAACGAAGACGGTGATATGCATTTAATAATCTTTCTTCAATTATACTTTCAGAAGCTTTAGATTTTTTAATCAAAGCCGCTTCTTCTTTTTCAGTTTCAGCAACAATTTCATCCAACTCTTTCTTTTTTAATTTCAAATCTTTTTGTCTGTCTTTGAAATCTTCTTCAGAAGCCGTGATTACATCGTTTTTAGAAGCAATATTTGACTTGTATTCTTTAATACGCTTTTCAGCCAATTGAATTTCCAAATTTTGAAATTCCATTTCCTTAGTAATTGCATCGTATTCACGATTGTTTCTCACTTTAGCTTGTTGTGTTTCGTATTTTTTAATTAATGCCTGAGCATCTTTTATTACGTTTTTCTTTTCTATAATAGAGTCTTCCAAAGTTTTCATTTCTTCAGAATAGTTATTGATACGAGTCTCTAAACCAGCAACTAGATCTTCAAGATCTCTAACTTCTAAAGGCAATTCACCTCTCACAGTTCTAATTTTATCAATCTTTGAGTCGATCTGTTGTAATTCAAACAACGCTTTCAACTTTTCCTCTACTGAAATTTCGTCAGTTTTAGCTTTTGCCATTTTTATAAATATTTAATTGGATTTGTATTAATTTTTGACAAATGGAGTGCAAATGTATTAAATTTTTTCTTTAAAATCTCATAAAATAATTCAGATGTATACTGTTCGGACTCATAATGACCTATATCAGCAATAACAATGCGGTTTTCAGCATCAAAAAACTGATGGTATTTAAAGTCGGCAGATACAAAAATATCAGCTCCGGCACGAATGGCATTTTGTAAGAGAAAACTTCCCGAACCACCACAAACAGCAATCTTTTTTACTTTTTTATTGGTCAATGCAGTATACCGAACACTGTCAGCCTTCATCACTTGTTTTAAATGCTTTAGAAATCCAAGTTCGTCCATTTCTGTGCTTATTTCACCAACCAACCCCGCTCCGATTCTGTTATTATTATTGGTAAGGGTAATTACGTCATAAGCAACCTCTTCGTAAGGATGAACAGCAAACAAAGCCTTCAGAATATCGGATTCAGCGAATGCTTCAAAAACACATTCTATTTTCACTTCTTTCCCTTGAAACTGCTTACCAATTTCGCCCACAAAAGGATTGGCCCCTACACCGGCTCTGAAGGTTCCTGTACCAAATGTATTAAAACTGCATTCATCATAATTTCCTATGGATCCAGCACCAGCTGCAAACAAGGCAAGACGAATACTTTCTGCTCTATCCTCTGGGCAATAGGTAATAAGTTTCTTAATTCCGTTTTTTTGTGGTGCCAGAACTGTACAATTTATTAAACCAAGCTTTTCAGCGATTTTGGCATTTACGCCATTATACACATTATCCAAATTTGTATGTGCCGAGTAAATGGCAATATTATTTTGGATTGCCTTAATAATAACACGCTCAATATAATTGCTACCATTGATTTTTTTTAACCCGGAAAATACGATTGGGTGATGCGCAATCACCAGATTACAACCATTTGCTATCGCTTCATCTATAACCGCTTCTGTGCTGTCAAGACAAATAAGTGCGGCATTGATTTCCATATCATGGTTTCCACAAATCAACCCTGCATTATCATAACTTTCCTGATAAGCCAAAGGTGCAATGGATTCCAGATGATCTGTTATTGCTTTTACTTTCATTTCTTCAACAAATTAGTATTCCTCACAAATCTACTAAATACAAATTTATACTGTGATAATAATCTGTGTAAATCTCTGTAATCTGAGTTGAAATAAACATTAATTCGTATTTTTATGAAGTGAAAATTTTAAGGATCATATTATTCCCTGTTTCTTTTTTATATGGATGTATTGTGTTTTTGCGCAATAAGCTATATGATTGGGGCGTATTTTCTTCTAAGTCATTTCCTATTCCAATTGTCTCTGTCGGAAATTTAACTGTTGGAGGAACAGGAAAAACACCTCATATTGAGTACCTCATCCGGCTTCTGAAATCTGAGTTTTATTGTGCCACACTTAGCAGAGGCTATGGCAGAACAACAAAAGGGTATATTCTTTCGGATACACAGTCAACAGCCGAAGACATTGGTGATGAACCCTTACAGTTTAAGAAAAAATTCAGCGGATTAAGGGTAGCTGTGGATGAAAATCGTGTCAGAGGTATTCAGAATATGTTGAAGGAATACCCTTCGCTTCAAACCATTCTATTAGATGACGCTTTTCAACATCGTGCTGTAAACCCGGGATTATCAATCGTATTAACAGATTTCAGCAAACTGTTTTTGTATGACCATATTGTGCCAACGGGTAGTCTGCGAGAATTTAAAAATGGGATTCATCGTGCCGATATTATCATTGTAACAAAATGTCCGGAAATATTGCTACCCATTGAACGCAAACGATTGCTGAACGAGATAAATCCATTACCACATCAGCACGTATTTTTCTCGTATATCAGATACGGAGATCTTATACCTGTTTCAGGGGAAGCTACAAACCTATTATCAAAAGAATTCTATTTTGAACGCAATTTTTCCATTGCACTTCTTACTGGAATAGCAAACACCCAACCGCTGGAATATTACCTAAAAGATAAAGTTAAAAACATAACGCATATTAAATATGCTGACCATCATCGTTTCTCAAAAGCTGATATTGGGTCTATTCAAAATATATTTAATAACATTGCATCTGCAAATAAAATTATTTTGACGACTGAAAAGGATGCCATGCGTTTAAAAAGCCCTGAATATGCAGAGACTATAAAAAACATTCCTCTTTTTTATATTCCGATAGAAATTGAGTTTCATAACAATGACAAAAGCGAATTCAACGAACAAATTTTATACTATGTTAGAACAAATAAAAAGCACAGCAGCTTACATTCAAAATAAGATTTCGTTTACTCCTGAAGTCGGAATTATTTTAGGCACAGGCTTAGGTGGTTTAGTAAAAGAAATAAACATTAAACACACAATCCCTTATGAAGAGATTCCAAACTTTCCAGTTTCAACGGTAGAAGGTCATTCAGGTAAATTAATTTTTGGTGAATTGGGTGGGAAGAATGTGATGGCAATGCAAGGCCGTTTTCATTATTACGAAGGTTATTCCATGCAACAAGTTACTTTTCCGGTTCGTGTAATGAAATTATTGGGCATCAAAAACTTATTTGTTTCAAATGCTTCTGGGGGTGTCAATCCAAATTTTGAGATTGGAGACCTAATGATCATCAATGACCATATCAATTTCTTTCCTGCTAATCCACTTATTGGAAAAAATATAAAGGAATTAGGACCACGTTTTCCTGATATGAGCGTTGCATATGACAAAACGATTATCACTAAAGCAAAAAATGTTGCAGCAAAAAACAACATCAAAGTTCAAGAAGGAATTTATTTAGGCCTTACAGGTCCAACATTTGAAACACCAGCAGAATATAATATGGTTCGCGTTTTAGGAGCCGATGCAGTTGGAATGAGCACTGTACCAGAGGTGATTGTTGCCCGCCATATGAACATTCCTTGTTTTGCAATGTCAATCATTACAGACCTTGGGGTACCTGGAAAAATTGTTGAAGTAACGCACGAAGAAGTACAACATGTTGCAGCATTAGCTGAAAAAAAGATGACCATTATTATGAAAGAGTTAATGCTGGTATTGTAATAAGTCATGGGTCAACCAAATTTCCAGCATACAACTTTTCTTTAACCACAACATCTAATTACCTTTTTTGGTGAAATTTTATACTGTCACTATGAAAAAAATAATTTTACTTCTTGTCGTAATTATTTTTTCTGTTACATGCAGTTCTCAAGGGCAAACAACATCGAACAGCTCTTACGATATCCCAGCAATGGAAGCCAAGGCGCAAGCTGCAAAATTTCGCTCTGTTTTAACCTTGGTAACAAACAATTATGATATGATTTATCATCGTTGCGAGTGGCAAATTAACCCCGACACTAATTATATTAAAGGTGCTGTAACGTCCTATTTCAAACCAACAGCAGCCGCATTCAATCAAATACAATTTGACCTGACCACTTCGCTGACTGTGGACTCTGTTAAGTATCACAACAATTCATTACTCTTTTCACAATTGGCTGGAGATCTTTTACAAATTACGCTCCCAGCTAGTTTACCAATTCATATTTTAGATTCGATAACCGTTTTTTACCAGGGCGTGCCTAGTGGTAGTGGATTCGGCTCCTTCATCCAAACTAATCATAGTGGAACTCCGATTATTTGGACCTTATCAGAACCTTTCGGAGCAAAAGATTGGTGGCCTTGCAAACAAGACCTGCTGGACAAAATGGATTCCTTGGATATTATTGTAACAACACCGCAAGTCAACAGGGTAGCTAGTAATGGAATATTAGTATCCGAGACACTAGTAGGTACGGATAAAATATTTCATTGGAAAACGAAGCATCCAATTGCAGCTTATTTACTTGGTGTTGCAGTTACAAATTATGTATTTTACTCTAACTATGTTCCTCTTTCACCCACCGATTCAATAGAAGTATTAAATTATGTTTATCCAGAAAATCTGACAGCTGCGCAAGCACAAACTCCCGACATCATAAATGTAATCTCCTTTTATGACAGCATAACCGTTGTTTACCCTTTTGCTGATGAAAAATACGGACATGCCCAATTTGGCTGGGGAGGAGGAATGGAACACCAAACCATGAGCTTTGTAGTTGACTTTAACCACTCACTTATTGCTCACGAATGTGCTCATCAATGGTTTGGCGACCACGTTACTTGTGGCAGCTGGCAAGACATTTGGCTGAACGAAGGATTTGCAACATACTTTGAAGGGTTGACAGAAGAACGATTTTTTCCAAGTACATGGTATGCATGGAAACAAAACAAAATAAGCCATATCACTTCTGTTCCCAATGGCTCAGTATTGTGCACAGACACAACAAATGTAAACCGGATATTTGACTCGCGGTTAACCTACAACAAAGGAGCTTATTTATTGCATATGTTGAGATGGAAACTTGGCGACTCCACATTTTTTTTAGGATTAAAAAACTATTTGAATGATCCTTTTTTAGCAGGAGGATATGCAAAAACACCACAACTAAAAATTCATTTGGAAAACGTAAGCGGTCAAAACCTTACAAGTTTTTTTAATGAATGGTATTATAACCAAGGGTTTCCATCCTACCAAATCTATTATTCACAAATAGGCAGCACCGTATCTGTTACTGCAAATCAAACAACATCAGATGCATCTGTCGCATTTTTTGAGATGCCGATATCAATAAAATTTATTGGTCTAAGTCAAGATACAACAATCGTTTTCGACCACACTTTTTCGGGGCAAACATTTACAGCAGCTGTCAACTTCCCTATTTTAGCTGCAGAATTTGACCCTGAATTATGGATTCTATCCGCAAGTAATAGTATTACAGGAATTACAAATTATCAATTTAACGATGCAATAAGTGTTTTCCCTAACCCTACAAACGAAAATATTTCATTGTCCTTTCAATTAAAAAACCAACAAGAATTTTCTGTGGAATTAACAGATGTAACAGGAAGAAAAGTACTGAATAAAACAGAAACCGTTTCAGCTGGAACATCAACAAAAACAATAACAACAGAGCAATTTGCAAAAGGAGTCTATCTACTAAAGGTGATTGGCGGAAACATAAATTATTCTCAGAAAATAGTAAAAAAATAATTTTATTTTTTTACTATTAAATTTCTATCGAAGAATCAGAATAAATTTCAACCATAATCGAACAATAATTTTTTAAAAATTTAACAGTTCACGCTTCATTTACCCTCCTTTTTCTGCTCCCCTGTCTTCCATTTTTTTCGTATCTTTCGTGCTTTAAAAAAGCATCCACAAAAAATGAGCATTTACGATAAATACGAAGCCGTAATCGGATTGGAAATTCACGCACAGTTGTCGACAAAAAGCAAGGCGTATTCCAGCGACTCTACTGAGTTTGGCGTATTACCAAATACAAATGTGAGCCCCATAACTTTGGGGCATCCTGGAACGTTGCCAAAATCAAACAAACGTGTAATTGAATATGCCGTGCGACTGGGTTTAGCATGCAAAAGCAATATCAGAGAATGGAATGAATATGCACGTAAAAATTATTTCTATGCAGATCTTCCAAAAGGATACCAAATAACTCAGGACAAAACACCAATATGTTCAGGAGGCCATATTACTATTAAAGATGCTAACGGGATTGAAAAAGATATTAAAATCACAAGGATCCACATGGAGGAAGATGCAGGTAAAAGCATTCACGACATTGACCCATTTGACACACTGATTGATTTGAATCGTGCAGGAGTTGCGTTAGTAGAAATTGTTAGTGAACCCGATATTCGAAGTGCGGAAGAAGCTTATCAATATGTTACAGAAGTAAGAAAACTTCTTCGTTATCTTGACATTTGTGACGGCAATATGGAAGAAGGAAGCATGCGTTGTGATGCAAACGTTTCAGTTCGCTTAAAAGGAACAAAGGAATTTGGAAATAGGACCGAAACAAAAAACATGAATTCAATGCGTAACGTTCAGCGTGCCATTGAATACGAAATTAAACGGCAGATAGAGGCTATCGAGCGAGGTGAAGTAATCACGCAGGACACAATGGGATTTGATGCCGTTGCCGGAATCACCTATATGATGCGTAGCAAAGAAATGGCAAACGATTACCGCTATTTCCCTGAACCAGATCTTCAACCAGTTGTTGTTACTCAGGAATATATCGCGAAAGTAAAAAGCACATTGCCACCATTACCAAATGAATTATTTAAAAAATATGTTTCACTTGGATTATCATCTTACGATGCAGGTGTTTTAACAGATTCGAAAGAAATTGCTTTGTATTTTGAAGAAATCATTGCGAATACAAAAAATGCGAAATCCGCTTCCAACTGGTTAACTGTTCAGATAAAATCTTATTTGAATGAAACAGCATTGCATATTTCTGATTTTAAATTAACACCTAAAAAAATTGCAGAATTAGTGGACTTGATTGATTCTGGAAAAGTTAGTCACACCATTGCTACACAAAAAATATTTCCAATGATGATGGCTGATCCGGAAGGTTCTCCTGCTAAGATTGCTGCTGATAATAATTGGATTCAGGAAAGCGATAGTGGAGCATTAACGGAATTTGTGAAAGCTGCTATAGCAAAATTCCCAGAAAAAGTGATTGAATACAAAAACGGCAAAACAAATTTACTCGGCTTGTTCATGGGAGAGGTAATGAAACTATCAAAAGGGAAAGCAGACCCTAAAATTGCTACAGAACTTGTAAAAGAATTTTTGGAAAAATAATACGATATAAATTAAAATGATGACGCTCAGAAACATTTTTTTTGCATTGCCAGTGATATTAATTGCTGCTTGCTCAAACACAAATTCTAATTCCTTAGGATTCGAATTAAAAGGAAAGCTTGGCAATGCGCATGGCGATACATTATATTTGGAACAAATGGCCACTGATGGCTTAAAAAGTCTTGATACAGCTGTGTTGAACGAAAATGGAGAATTTACAATGAATCCATCCATTAAAGAAATTGGATTCTACAGATTGAAAGCATCCGACAAAAATTTCGCGACATTCATTTTTGATGCTGACCAAAAAGTAACAGTTACAGGTGATGTTGCTGACTTGGGAAATTCTTATAATGTGGAAGGATCACCGGATTCCAAATTATTCTGGGAAGTGAATCAGGCGTCGGCAAAGAATTACAAAAAAAGAGACTCATTACAAAAAACATTTCAGGCATTTGTGACTATTACAAAAATGGATTCATTAAGAATAGATTCAATGAGTAATGCACTAGAGAAACCATACACAGAATTGGTAAATGCACACAACGAATACTTGAAAAATTTTATTGCCAACAACCCCACTTCCTTCGCATCATTAGCTGCAATTCAGCAATTACAGCCAGAAGAGTTTATGGACTCCTATATCAAACTTGACGATGGTTTATTTTCGAAATACCCTAATTCGCAATATATAAAAGCATTTCATGATGGTGTTTCAGCAACTAAAAAACTTGCTATAGGAACAATGGCTCCCGAAATTACAATGAATACTCCTGACGAACAACCGCTATCTCTATCTTCATTGAAAGGAAAAATTGTGTTAATAGATTTTTGGGCATCCTGGTGTGGACCATGCAGAGCAGAAAATCCAAATGTTGTAAAAGCATACACGAAATACAAATCAAAAGGGTTTGATGTATTCAGTGTTTCATTAGACAAGGACATGGATAAATGGAAAATGGCCATTGAGGCAGATAAACTATCTTGGAAAAACCATGTATGTGATTTCAAATATTGGCAATCACCCGTTATAGCGCTATATAATTTCAATTCTATTCCATCAAATGTTTTAATTGATAAGGATGGAAAAATACTTGCAAAGAATCTTCGCGGTGAGGATTTGGAAAAAAAATTGGAGCAACTATTCAAGTAGAAGTATTCACTCAATATGAGACCTTCGAAGATTGGTCATAAAAAAACAATGAAAAAATTATTCTACACGCTTTTTTTATCTGCTTGCTTACCCAATGCATTATTAGCACAAGCCTATTTCCAGCAAGAAGTAAATTATACCATCCAAGTTAAATTAGATGACGTTAAAAGCGAATTCACGGCTGAGGAAAAAATTGAATATATAAACAACTCCCCGACTACACTTACATTTATTTATATGCATTTGTGGCCCAATGCATATAAAGACAATTCCACACCAATGGCACAACTAATGCTAGCAAGTGGAAACACCTCCTTCTATTATTCAAAAGAAAATGATCGCGGTTTTATGGATCAAATTGATTTCAAAATCAACGATCAAACAGCTAAGTGGGAATTACTGAAAGACACCATCGACATTTGTAAACTCTATTTGAATGAACCTTTAAAGAGTGGCGATAAAATTATTATTACAACACCTTTTCATGTAAAGATCCCATCCGGAAAAATCTCCAGAATGGGACACATCGGGCAATCCTATCAGATCACACAATGGTATCCTAAACCTGCAGTTTATGATAGAAATGGATGGAATTACATCCCATATCTAAACCAAGGTGAATTCTATTCCGAGTTCGGAAGTTTTGACGTCAGTATAACAGTTCCAAAAAACTATGTTTTAGGTGCAACTGGCGACATGGTTGATGGTGAAAAAGAATTAGAATGGCTCGATCAAAAAGTAAAAGAAACTGAAGCCATCACTACTTTTGATTCCAAAGACCTTTCTTTTCCTTCTTCGTCGCCGGAAACAAAGACACTCCGTTTTAAACAATCCAATGTGCATGATTTTGCATGGTTCTGCGATAAACGTTATCATGTGCTGAAAGGAGAAATTGAAACACCTCACACAAAACACAAAGTAACTACATGGGTCATGTTCACAAACGCAGAAGGTTACTTATGGAAAAACAGTATTCAATACATGAATGATGCGGTATATTATTACTCGCAATGGAACGGAGATTATCCTTATAACAATTGTACAGCTGTTGACGGAACAATTAGTGCTGGTGGAGGAATGGAATATCCCAACATAACGGTTATAGGGACAAGTGGAAATGCATTTCAATTAGATGTGGTGATCACTCATGAAGTTGGACACAATTGGTTTTATGGAATGCTTGGCTCTAACGAACGTTCGCATGCATGGATGGATGAAGGCATGAACTCTTTTAATGAAAATAGATATATAGAAACAAAATATCCAGAAAAAAAACTAATTGGACGATTTGCTGATGGTAAAATCGGAAAATGGTTTGACTTAAGTCAATACAAACATAAATCAGAATACGAATTAGCGTACCTTATTTCTGCAGCTAAAAATGAAGATCAACCGATCGAATTACCAGCTTACAAGTACACCGAACTAAATTATGGTGGTGATGTATACTCGAAAACAGCGGTTGTTTTTGATTACTTAATGGCTTATTTGGGTGAAGAAAAAATGGACAAAGCTATGCAGGCATATTTTAATGAATGGCATTTCAAACATCCGTTACCGGAGGACTTCAGAAAATCAATGGAGAAATCAACTGGAAAAGATCTCAGTTGGTTCTTTGACGGCATGATAAAATCAACGAAAAAATTAGATTATAAAATTACTTTTGCGCATCATCACCCTGATGGCACATGGGATCTGGGTATAAAAAATAAGGGACAAATAAATGGCCCACTGTTTATTCAAGGAATAAAGAACAAACAAGTTGTGGGCGAAGTTGTGTATGACGGTTTTAATAACAAAAAAACATTGACTTTTCCTGTTTCAGAAATCGATTTTTTTAAGATCGATTTTGGCGAAGAAATGCCAGAGATCAACAGAAACAATAATAAAATAAAGACAAAAGGCATTTTCAAAAAAGTGGAACCAATAAAATTTCAGTTTCTTGGAAGCTTAGATAATCCCAATAAAACACAACTTTTTTGGATGCCCGTTGCGGGCTGGAACAACTACAATAAATGGATGTTCGGATTGGCTTTGTACAACAACCTTATCCCTCAGAAAAAATTTGAATTCGAATTAATGCCCATGTATAGCTGTGGAACAAATGACTTATCCGGCTACGGAAGGATCACTTACACTATTTCTCCCGAGCAAGGATTACAACATCTGACGTTTGGAATAACGGGGTCTCGATTCGCTTATTCAAATGCACCGTTCAATATGAATTTCAATAAAATAGCTCCTGAATTAAATATTGAGTTTAAAAAATCTGAATTAAATAGTCCTTACCGTCTCCGCTTGAAAGTGAGAAACATAATGATTATTAAAGATTCTTACAAAGGGAACTATGAATTCACTCCTCCGATTTATGTGAAAGAACCTTTAACAAACAACTTTAGTGATCTAACCTTTTCACTTTCTAAATACCACGCAATTCAACCTGCTGACATCAGCCTGAATTTCCAAGGTGGTCAAAAAATGATCAAGGCATCTATTACTGCACATTATTCTTATAAATACAAAGAAAAAAACAAAGGCTTTGAAGCCCGTTTCTTTGCAGGATCATTTATAAACACAACCACTGCTGATGCAGGAGCGTATCGTTTTCGTTTGAGTGGACAAACTGGTTCACAGGACTATTTATATGACAATATTTATTTAGGAAGATCTGAGTCGGAAGGAGTTCTTTCAAATCAATTTACGGATACAGATGGTGCATTTAAATATTATTCTCCTTTGGGTCAATCATCCACTTGGATTACTGCACTTAATTTGAAGTCTTCGTTAGGCAATATGAAATTACCCATAAATTTATTCGCTGATTTAGGAACCACAGGCACTGGATTAACAAACGATAAATTTTTGTACGATGCAGGAATATGTATCTCTTTGAAAAAGAATTTTTTCGAGATCTATTTCCCAATTCTGTTGTCTCAGGATTTTATCGATTATAAAAAAGCAAATGATTTAAAATATGCTGAAACAATTCGTTTTACATTGAATTTAAATTTAATGAACCCTTTTGATTTAATCAGAAATTTTAAATTGTAAGCTCTTGACCTTTTCTCGAGATAAATAAAATGAACACAAACAAAAAAATATATTTTGCATCAGACTTTCACCTCGGGGTACCTAACTTTGAAAAAAGTTTAGTGCGAGAAAAGCTGATTGTAAAATGGTTAGATGAGATCAAACAAGATGCACAAGAAATTTATTTAATGGGTGATGTATTTGACTTCTGGTTCGAATACAAATACACAGCACCTAAAGGATATATTCGTTTGCTTGGAAAAATAGCTGAAATCGTTGATTCTGGTGTACCAGTTACTTTATTCACCGGCAACCACGACATGTGGATGTTCGATTACCTTTCTAAGGAATTGGGGGTTACAATACACAGAAAACCAATCACGAAAGAATACAATGGCAAGAAATTTTTTCTTGGTCATGGCGATGGATTAGGGCCTGGTGACAAAGGATATAAATTTATTAAAAAAATATTTGCCAATAAATTCTGTCAGTGGCTTTTTGCAAGAATTCACCCAAACCTTGGAATGGGAATCGGAAATTTTTGGTCTCAAAAAAGTCGCTTATCAAATGGTTCTGAAGACGAAAAATTCAATGGGGAAGAGAACGAATGGCTGGTTGTGTATGCAAAAGAAGTGTTACAAAAAGAACATTTCGATTATTTTATTTTTGGTCATCGGCATTTACCTTTAAATATAAAACTATCAGAAAATAGCCGTTATGTAAATCTAGGAGAATGGGTTCATTACAACAGCTATGCAGTATTTGATGGGACTAATCTGGAATTAAACTATTATAAATAAGGCATAAAAAAATCCCGCTAAAAAATTTCAGCGGGATTTTTTTATGCAATCCTTTGAACCAAATCGGCTAACCTACTGGAATAACCATATTCATTGTCATACCACCCGATCACCTTCACCATATTCCCTACTACTGATGTAAATTCAGCATCGTAAATACACGAATGAGGATTACCCACAATATCAACAGAAACAATTGGATCTTCTGTATATTCCAAGATACCTTTCAAAGCTGTTTCACTTGCTTTTTTAAATGCAGCATTTATTTCTGCAACAGTAACTCTTTTTTTAAGAACACAGGTAATATCTGTTAGTGAACCATCAGGAACAGGCACACGCATACCACAACCACCTAATTTCCCAGTCAGATGAGGAAATATTTTTGTTATCGCTTTTGCAGCTCCGGTGGAGGTTGGAACGATAGAAAGCGCAGCAGCTCTTGCTCTGCGCAGATCTTTGTGTGGCGCATCATGTAATCGCTGATCTCCTGTGTAGGAATGAACTGTAGTAATATATCCATCTTCCAATCCCCAATTAGCATCTAAGATCTTAATCATAGGAGCGGCGCAATTAGTTGTACACGATGCATTGGAAAGAATAACATCATCATTTTTTATGATCTCATCATTGATCCCAAGCACAACTGTTTTAATATCATCACTCGAAGGCGGAGCTGAAATAATTACTTTTTTCGCTCCTGCAGCAATATGTTTTCCTGCTGTTTCCCTATTTAGAAAAAAACCGGTCGACTCAATCACCACATCAATTCCTAATTCATTCCAAGGAAGATTTGCCGGATCCTTTTCAGCGAATATCTTTATCCGTTTCCCGTTTATAATAATAGCTTTTTCTTCATGTTTAATATCCATATTGAATACACCATGAACTGAATCGTATTTAAATAGGTGCGCCAATGTTTTGCTATCGGTAAGATCGTTTATTGCAACAACCTCAATATTATCGCGCATTAACATTATACGAAGCGAAACTCTACCGATTCGACCAAATCCATTAATGGCTACTTTTATTTTTTCCATTTCAAAACATTATTTGCACAAAGATATATTGAAAACCGATTGATTGTTAAAAAAAAGACCGCACAAAAAATTGTACGGTCTCGATGCTTTTGGTCATTTGTAATTAGAAAATATGTTTCTCTGCATGATAAGAAGAACGAACAAGCGGACCACTTTCTACGAAACGAAAACCCTTATCCAAACCAATTTGTTTTAACCGAGCAAATATTTCAGGCCTTACAAACTCTACTACCGGTAAATGTTTTGGAGTTGGCTGCAAATATTGTCCCATGGTTAATACATCGCATCCTACAGCTCTAAGATCATCCATTGTTTCAATGATTTCTTGCTCTGTCTCGCCCAAGCCTAACATTATCCCACATTTAGTTTTTACTCCTGCATCTTTCAATCTTTTTAAAACTTCTAGACTACGATCATACTTTGCCTGTATCCGAACTTGTTTTGTCAATCTGCGAACTGTTTCTAAATTATGGGAAACAATGTCGGGCTTCACATCAATGATACGTTGCAGATTTTCCCATTTCCCTTGAAAATCAGGGATAAGCGTTTCGAATTTAGTTTGAGGACTTACGCTACGAATTGCATTAATCGTTTCCACCCAAATAATAGAGCCACCATCTTTCAGATCATCACGATCTACTGATGTGATAACACAATGTTTTACATTCATCAATCGAACTGATTCGGCCACTCTTTCAGGCTCTTGAAGATCTACAGCTTTTGGTTTCCCAGTGGCTACATTACAAAAACCGCAAGAACGTGTGCAAATATTTCCAAGTATCATAAATGTGGCAGTCCCTGCACCCCAGCATTCACCCATATTAGGACAATTCCCACTTTCACAAATGGTATGTAATTTATGAGTGGATACAATTTGACGAACCTGAGCATATTCTTTTCCTGTAGGTAATTTTACTCTTAACCAATCGGGTTTACGCTGAAATTTGGGTTGTTCAAGTATATCGGATGTATCAGTTGACATAATCATTTAAATTTTTTTGAAACATTTTGTGGTCTATCATTTTGAGGAGTAGAGGATATTAAAACCACTTTTTACCCCAAACCATTTTGATGTATAAAGAAACATACACTTCCTGCTTTTTTGCAAAAGCCATCATCGGTGGAGCAAATGGATAGATATCTACCAAAGCACCGGTTTCAATAGCTTTTATGACATTATATTTTTTGCCATATTCAAAACTTAGCGCAGCTTTTGCATATCCTGCAGGATAAATGCGCATTTGATCCACTCCCTTAAAGAAAGGTCCTTTACCATAGATCTGAGATGGGAAATGAACAGCTGGGTCATATTTCTCGGTGGAGATGGTATTGACATTTGGATCAGCGGTAGGTCGAATAATTTCAAGATAAACAGGCTTTGCAAAAGCGAACGTAGCTCCCAAAAAATATGAAAAACGAATTTCTACATTCTTTTTCTCTGTCTTCTCAAATATTAAATTTTGATAACCAACACCTGGTCGTATCAATAAAAAAGAGTTTAATTTTCCGTAAATAAAACCTTTTGAATTATCATAATATGTATTGACACTTTTTATTTCTTTTGGATGTTTGAAATTCTGCGCTTCTATCTCAAACATGCGTTTTCGATATCCGTTGACATGATACCCTCTTCTATAGGAAATACCAATACCACTTGCTGAATGCGCATAAATCCCAAAACTGGATTCGTTACGGTACATCACTTTTAGATCTTCGCCTTTCTGAATACGTGTTTGATCATCCTTTAATTCCTGCCCGAAAGCATTAAAAGAAAAAATAGAAATTACCAGAAAAAGGAAACTATTCTTATACATTACCTTACATTTGTGTTGGTTGTATTTCACACATACAAATATACAAAACAATGACATTTATAACAACCTAAAAACGAATGAAAACATCAAAAATTACATATTTAGGGAATCTTCGAACTGAATCTGTTCACTTGCAATCCGGAGAAACCATTATCACGGATGCTCCTATTGATAACAATGGAAAGGGCCAGGCTTTTTCTCCTACCGATTTACTATCGACTTCATTGGGGAACTGTATGATGACGATCATGGGAATTGTTGCAGAACGACATGGTATAAATATGGAAGGAACAACAATAGAAATTACAAAAATAATGGAGTCGAATCCAAGAAGGGTAGGCGAAATAATAGTGGAATTTACAATGCCAAAAATAAATTATACCGACAAGGAAAAAGAACTACTAGAAAACGCTGCACATACTTGCCCAGTTGCAAAAAGCCTTAGTTCAGAATTAAAACAAACAGTTATCTTTCATTACTAAAAATAGCAGCTTCAATATCCGCAACAGAAATATCCGAATGGGAGGCGCTATAAATGCACTTCCCATTTTTTATTACGATAGCTTGTGGTGATTGGTGAGGAACTGCATATTTTTCAGCTATATGATTAGAAATATTCCTGAAATTCAAAAGGTCTAAAAAATATGTTGGAACAGTATCGTTTGTCAAGTTCCAAGAACGCTCTAAACGATTCAAAGCAACAGAAGAAATAGAGCAACGGGTACTGTGTTTAAATAATACAACAGCTTTAATCTCGTTCTGTTGCGACAACAAATCGATATCGTTTAACTGCTCATCCAAATGGAGTGGTAACCAATTCATTTTACTTTAATATTAAATTGTACTAGAAGTAGATTTCACTTTCCAGGTGAGATCAGTAAGACCAGTAAAAAGAGAATGAGTTTTACAAGAATTTTATAGTGTCAGAATCAACAAAGTCGTCAGAGCAAAAATTACAATTTACCTCTCAGAAAACTGAACCATTAAAATGCGAAAATTCGGATATAAAAAAACAGAAAAAATAGTTTACAACGCCTTTTCCGTTTTTTCCGATTGCACTTTATTTATTTTGGAATAGGCTTGACAATGAGTACCCGATGATTTACATGAAGTTAGCATTGAACCTAAAAACATGACTACAGAAGCAATTACAAATAACTTTTTCATTGGCTAAAATAGTTTTTATGATCCGTTATATGGATTTTTCTGTTTTATCGGCAATAGTTTTACCAGAGTTGATTTTATTAATTTTTCCATACGCAGCGCAATGTTCAGTACTTCTACATGAAGAAACAACAGCACTTAAAAAAAATACAGATACGATGATAATAAACGACTTTTTCATATGAATCAGATAATAATTAATTTCTTATTAAACATTGATGTATTGCAAAATTAAAATAATTATGGAATTATACAAACCATTCAACAACTATTTTTTACACATTAACGTAAAAAAAGCCAAATAAGTTTACATTTACTACAAAATAAAATCATTATGTCTAAAACCGATATAGATATTGAAAAAGGCTGGAAAGATGTTTTGAAGAATGAATTCAATTCCTCCTATTTTCATGATTTAAAGTTTTTTTTGGAAGCTGAAAAAAAAACACACACCATATATCCTCCTGGCAACAAGATATTTTCAGCTTTCAATCGCACTCCGTTTGATAAAGTTAAGGTAGTAATCATTGGCCAAGACCCTTATCATGGGCCTGGACAGGCAAACGGATTGAGCTTTTCTGTTAGTTCTGGCATCAGAAAACCTCCATCACTCGTAAATATTTTCAAAGAATTATACGCTGATCTAGGGATTCCTATTCCGCAGGATGGAAATTTGGAGCCATGGGCCGATCAGGGAGTATTATTGCTTAATGCCACGCTAACGGTAAAAGCTGGCTTACCGGGAACGCATCAAAAAAAAGGATGGGAAAAATTCACCGATGCAGTTATCAAAACGATCTCCGATAATAAAAAAGGTATCATTTTTCTATTATGGGGAAATTTTGCGCAAACGAAAGCGGCTTTGATTGACAAGGAAAAACATTTTATTTTAGCGGCAGCCCACCCCTCCCCTTTGGCGAGAGGGGCTTTTTTCGGTTGCAAACATTTTTCAAAAACAAATAAATTGCTGGAACACCAAGGAATTATGCCAATCGACTGGCGAATTGAAAAGTAAGTGTATCCGGGCAATGGATCTATTGTTTAATAATTTTTGTGGAATAATTGAAAGCCGAAGTACTAATTTCAACAAAATAAATTCCACCTTCTATTTTAGAAATATCAACTACCTCTGCGGCTCTTGTGCCTGGGGATGCATTCACAATCCTATCAAAAATAACTTGTCCTATAACATTTTTTATTCGGATGTGCAGCACACCCTCCATTTTTGAGACAAAATCAATTTTAATGTTCTCATTTGATGGGTTTGGTGAAACTTTAAAGTCTTCAAAATAAGAATCTATCAAAATCCCGGTTGGAGTAAAATTGATTGTATTTGATGGATACGGGCAAGCATTAAAATAAGTTACTTCCACGTAATAGTTGCCCGCAGCGGTTGGTGTATAGTTTTGAGATGTAGCTCCGGAGATAAGCGACCCATTCCAATACCACTGATAGGTTGAGGCAGCTGTAGAAGTCAGAATACCACCTGATAATGTAATCACGGGGTTATTGATTGAGCAAGACTGATAATGCGTTATTCTGGGTGACAAGGATAATGAATCGTTAAAGGTTGTCCAGGCACTACAACTGTCTTTTAAATAATATTCAAACCATAATCTTAAAAAATCGGATGTCGCATCTTGCTGTTGCGTCCTTGTTATAGTAGGAGCCGGAGAACATGTAGATTCACCAAATGCGCAATTCAAATTATAGTTTGCAAATTCACAATGAGCGGCACCTTTTATACTTATAAATGTTTTGCAAAGAGATGAAAGTGAATCATACATTTTAATTTGATTTGCTGGTGCAGGAGCAACACAGTCATTTTCTCCTGAAAAAACCAATGAAGGAACCGAAACATGCTGCGCGGCTGTTATGGAAGAAGGTGTGGTAGTGGCTGCTGCGAAGGAAACCATTGTTGTAATTGCTGTGTTGTATTCAGCACCTAAAAATGAACTACCACCACCCATTGAGTGTCCCATAATTGCGGACTTAGTATTTACGTGATTGTAGAAAAGAGAAGAGGCATTTGTTGCACTTTCGCTTTGTAATTTTGTAACAAGAAACGCGAGATCCTTTCCAAATTCAGCATGAACAGGACTAAAACTACCTTCCGTTTTTGGGAAAACAACAATATAACCTTGAGGAACAAGATCTTCCCAAAAATTCTGATAGGCATCCCAGGTCATTACAAACCCATGTCCAAAAACAATAACTGGAAAAGTACCTGCAGAAACAGGGACACTTGTGCCTGTTGTTACTGTCGGGTAATATATTTCTGTAGCTATACTTCTGCTGCTTCTGGAAGGATCAGTATAGGTAATCGTTGTATGACCAATTTGAAAGACTTGAGCACTCATGTGCTTTGAAATGAACAAGGCAAGAACCAGAAATAGGAGAAATGATTTTTTCATGTTTTTATTTTTAACAAATTTAAACTTTAACTTTTTTACAAATATAAAGTCTTTTAAGGAAATTACCATCAGATGGCATGGCCGGACTCCAACCTTAATATACAGGCAAATTCTGCATAATAAAAAACTCCGAAATTAATTTCGGAGTTTTTTGTTTAATAGAAAAGACTGTTTCGCACAATGTGAAAATCAAGATTAATTCAAATATGTTCTTGCTTTTTCTAACGCTTTCGGAATTCCTAGTAAATTATTTCCTCCAGCATTTGCATAGAAAGGTTGTCCACCACCTCCACCTTGTATTTCTTTAGCAATATCTTTCATAATTGTACCTGCATTCAGATTTTTATCTTTCACTAGATTATCAGCGATAATAATTGATAAGCTAGGCTTACCTTTCACTTCCGCTCCGATTACCATAAATAAATTATCAACTTGGGACCTAACCTCATACAACAAACCTTTAATTGCATCAGCAGAATCAAGATCAATCTTTTCAGCAATAAAATGAATACCATTTATAGTTTGTATTTTGGCAAGCAATTCTACTTTCAATCCTTTTGCTTTTTCACGAAGCATTTGATCGATTTGTTTTTGCAACTCCGAATTGTGATCCATCAAACCTTGCAAGCTCTTCAATACATCTTTTGGGTTTTTCAGTAAAACTTTTACTTCATTTACCAAATGAATTTGCTGATTAAAGAACTCTTCTGCTTTTACAGAAGTGATTGCTTCAATACGTCTGATTCCTGCTGCAACAGCTCCTTCCGAAACAATCTTAAACAAACCTATTTGTCCGGTTGCAGGAACATGCGTTCCACCACACAACTCTATAGAATATTTATTATCGAATGTAACAACGCGAACAAGATCTCCATATTTTTCACCAAACAAAGCCATTGCACCCGTTTTACGTGCTTCGTCAATTGGCATTTCTTTAATATCTGACGAAATATTTTCACGGATCTTCTGATTTACGATTGCTTCAATTTGCGCAATCTCTTGGTCAGTCACTTTAGAGAAATGAGAAAAGTCGAAACGAAGTTGTTCATCGTTCACTAAACTACCTTTCTGCTCTACATGTGTCCCTAATACCTGTCGCAATGCGGCATGCATCAAGTGTGTGGTACTGTGATTATTTTCAGTCAAATTTCTTCTCTCGGCATTTACTTTTGCAATAAATGTCTGCGTAAAATTCTCGGGCAGTTTATCCATAAAATGAATAATGATACCGTTTTCTTTTTTAGTATCTGTCACCGCTATTCTATCATTCGCTGACTCCAAAACACCTGTATCACCAACTTGTCCGCCACTCTCCGCATAAAAAGGTGTTGTATCCAATACTACTTGAAATTGTTCTTTGCCTTTTGCTTTTACTTTTCTGTACTGAACAATTTTTGCTTCCGATTCCAATTGTTTATACCCAACAAATGTTCTCCCGCCTTCTTCGGCTTTTCTTCCATCAACTAAAATCCAGTCACCTGTATCAATTGAAGTAGCTGCACGTGAACGGTTCTTTTGTTTTTCCAATTCTTTTTGGAACTCCATTTCATCGATACTTAATCCATAACCACGAGCAATCAATGAAGTAAGGTCCAATGGAAAACCAAATGTATCATACAATTCAAAAACAGTTGGGCCATCTACTATTTTTTTCTTATCATTTACTAAAGCAATACATACATTATCGATCCGCTTCAATCCATTTTCCAATGTTCTGAAAAAAGAGATTTCTTCTTCTTTAATTACTTTCTCTATCAATAATTTTTGTGATACCAACTCCGGAAAAGCATGTCCCATCTGATGCGATAAAACAGGCACTAAGCGATGCATGAAGGGTTCTTTTAAATTTAAAGACTGATAACCATAACGGATAGCTCGTCTCAAGATCCTTCTAATCACGTATCCAGCACCTGTATTTGAAGGCAATTGTCCATCAGCAATACTGAAAGATATAGCACGGATGTGATCTGCAATGACACGCATTGCAATATTAATGATCAACTGTTTTGGATGTTTCTCTTCCTCTTCAGGCTTATAAGGCAACCCACTCAACTCCTCCATTTTATGGAGCAAAGGGCTAAAAACATCAGTGTCGTAATTGGATTGCTTTTGTTGTAAAACACGCACGAGGCGCTCAAACCCCATTCCTGTATCCACATGCTGAGCAGGTAATTTTTCCAAACTACCATCGGCTTTTCTATTGAATTCCATGAACACATTGTTCCAAACTTCTATCACTTGCGGGTCATCATTATTAACACGTGAAGCCCCACTTACTTTTGCGCGCTCTTCATCAGAACGCCCGTCGTAATGTATCTCAGAACAAGGACCACAAGGACCCATGTCGCCCATTTCCCAAAAATTATCTTTTTTATTCCCGCGAAGAATTCTTTCTTCAGGAACAAACTGTTTCCATAAATCATATGCTTCCTGATCGAAGCCTAAACCATCGTCCTTACTTCCTTCAAAAACGGTAACATACAATCTACTCTTATCAATTTTGTATACTTCAGTCAATAATTCCCAAGCCCAGGTAATGGCTTCCTTTTTAAAATAATCACCAAAACTCCAATTACCAAGCATTTCAAACATGGTATGGTGATAGGTATCTACTCCTACTTCTTCCAAGTCATTATGTTTTCCGCTCACACGAAGACATTTTTGAGTATCGGCAACTCTGGGAAATTTGATCGGCGCATTCCCTAAAAACAGATCTTTAAAAGGGGCCATCCCTGAGTTATTGAACATCAAGGTTGGATCGTTCTTCACAACCATTGGAGATGATGGTACTATTTCATGCCCTTTCGACTTAAAAAAATCTAAAAATGTTTGACGTACTTTTACTGATTCCATTCTATTTTATTGCTAATTTCAGAAGTTCAATTTCGGAAATATTTCCTAGCGAACATTTCCCGATAGTTATACTAACACAAATCTATTTAATCGAAAACATCCATCGCTGAATTGCCGACGATGGATTTCAAACAGATAACGGATTGCAAATTTAGTTTATTTGCGTAAATTCGCATTAGTTCGGTCAAATAATTATGAGCAAAATAAAATATAAGTTCAATACCAAATCATTAACCTATGAAAAGGTGACTATACCAATGCGTAAACGCATATGGCAAGGCCTTTCTTATTTGGCTACCGGACTTGTATTTGCAACAATAACGATTATGATTGCTTATAAATATTTGGACTCACCAAAAGAAAAGCAATTGCAACGGGAAATTTCCGAATTGACACTTCAATATGAACTGATTAACAACAGGATGGGTGAAGTATCGCAGGTGTTAGATGACATTTCTGATCGAGACAACAACATTTACAGAACTATTTTTGAAGCAGAGCCAATTCCTGCAAGTATCAGAAAAGCTGGGTTTGGAGGGGTAGACAGATACAAAGAACTTCAAGGATTTAGCAACTCCGAACTGATGGTAGAAACAAGCAAACGGCTAGACAGGGTAAGTAAACAATTGTATATTCAATCGAAGTCGTTTGACGAAGTAGTCAAATTGGTAAAAGGGAAAGCTCAACTTTTAGCTTCTATTCCGGCAATTCAACCTATTGCCAATGAAGATCTGAAACATCAACCTTCCGGTTTCGGATGGAGGACGCACCCAATCTATAAAACGCCCGAATTCCATCCAGGAATGGACTTTTCAGCTCCGCAAGGAACAGAAATACGAGCAACCGGAGATGGCGTTGTTTTAAGGGCAGATGATGGAGCTCAAGGTTATGGAAACCATGTTGTCATCAACCATGGATATGGCTACGAAACACTTTACGGACATATGCTAAAATTTGTAGTACATATAGGCCAACAAATAAAACGAGGTCAGTTAATTGGATATGTTGGAAGCACGGGGTTATCAACTGCGCCACATGTACATTACGAAGTTCATAAGAACGGACAAATTGTAAACCCAATCAACTTTTATTATAATGATTTAACACCGGAACAATACCAAAAGCTGATCGAATTGTCAGAACAATCATCGCAATCGTTTGACTAGAAAAAAACGTGTGTGAAGCAGGAAGTATTTAGATATAAAAATAATAGTAACTTAGATTCCAGAAAACAGTTATAATTTATAATTTTCTACCGTTGCCTTACAAAGAAACCGATACCGTTAAATTATACTACACCATAGGTGAAGTAGCTGAAATGTTTGAAGTAAACACTTCACTGATTCGTTTTTGGGAGAAAGAGTTTGACATCATCAAACCAAAGAAAAACAAAAAAGGGAATCGCTTATTTACACCAGAAGATATTGACAATTTTAAAGTGATTTACAACTTAGTTAAAGAGCAAGGATTAACTTTAGAAGGCGCAAAAAAATACTTAAAGGAAAATCGAAAAGCAGTAAAACACGAATTCAAAGCAGAAAAGACTCAGTTTTCAGAAATCGAGCATAAATTAAGATCCATAAAAAGTAACTTGATAGAAATTAGAGCAGCTCTTTAATAATACTTTTTACCTACCAAATAATTCTCAACATAATCCTTTACACCTTCTTCCAACGTATGAAAAGGTTTTGGATAACCAATAGATTCTAATTTCGTCATATTGGCCTTTGTAAAATATTGATACTTGTCACGGATATCTATTGGAGTATCCACAAATTCAATATTGGGCTCTTTTCCCAATGCACGATAGGTGTTTTTTACAAGATCTAGAAACGAACGCGCCTTTCCAGAACCTAAGTTATAAATGCCCGAATCTTTGCGATGGTGTAATAAAAAATAACAAACATCTATAAGATCTTTTACATACACAAAATCACGTAACTGTTCGCCATCTTTATAATCTGGGTTGTGTGAACGAAATAACTTGACCAACCCTTTTTCCTGGATCTGATTAAAAGCATGCATAATTACAGAAGCCATTCTTCCCTTATGATATTCATTGGGCCCATAAACATTAAAGAATTTTAAACCTACCCAGAAATAAGGTTTCTTTTCTTGTTTGATTGCCCATTTGTCAAAATCATTTTTGGAATCTCCATAGGGATTCAAGGGTTTTAATTTCTCAATGATCTCATGATTATCTTCATATCCAAATTCTCCCAAACCATAGGTTGCAGCAGATGAAGCATACACCAATGGCAACCCAAATTCAACGCAGACATTCCATAGGTCTTTGGAGTAATTCAAATTTAATTTATCAAAAATTTCTTTATTGAATTCGGTCGTATCCGTTCTAGCTCCAATATGAAAAACAAATTGAACCAACCGCTGATTCTCTTTGAGCCATTGAATAAAATCTTCACGGTGAATCTTTTGGGAATATTTTTTTCCCTGCCTGTCGGGCAGGCAGGCTTCCAGATTTTTCATCTTTTCAGAATCTGAAAAATCATCCACCAAAATAAGATCTGTAAAACCTTCTTTGTTTAGCTTGCTTACCAAACAACTTCCAATAAAACCTGCTGCGCCTGTTACTATTATCATATTAAAAATATTTCTTCTTCTATTTTATTAATCACTCCCACGCCCTGAGCTTTATCAAACAATATTTTCACTGCTCGTTTTCCTTCATGACCAAGATCTACAGAATAATTGTTGACATATAGTTCTATATGTTTATACATCACCTCTTCACTCATTTCCTGAGCATGCGCTTTCACAAAGTTAAGACTAGATTTAGGGTGTGCAAATGCATATTCTACACTTTTACGTAAAACCCTATCTATCGTGCTTTTCAAGTCGGACGAATGATCTCTTTTAACAACAATACCTCCTAATGGAATAGGAGCTTGTGTCAGTTTTTCCCAATACTCACCCAGATCAATTATTTTTTTCAACCCCTTTTGCTCATAGGTAAACCGATTTTCATGTATAATCAATCCTGCATCCACTTTCCCTGACAACACAGCATCTTCGATCTCAGAAAAAATCATTTCTATTTTATTGATAGCCGCTGGAAAAGCAAGTGACAAAAGAAAATTAGCCGTAGTGTATTTTCCGGGAATGGCAATTTTTGTTTCGCTTGTGATTGAAAAAAATGAATTAGCAATCAACAAAGGACCGCAATTATTTCCCAACGCACTACCCGCATTTAACAACTGATACTCCTTTGTTAAATGGGCATAAGCATGATAACTCAATTTTGTAATATCCAACTCGCCACGAAATGCTTTTTGATTCAAGGTTTCCACATCTTCCATGAACACCTTAAACTCCAACCCTTCCGTATCTATTTTACCATGCATTAAGGCATCAAAAATAAAACAATCGTTCGGGCATGGACTAAAACCAATTGAAACAGTTCTAGGTGGATGAATATGTATGGTTTCACTCATTTAGAAACTAAAAACTTTCTAGTATTTTAATAAACGTATCATTCAAATTTTTTAATGCCATCGGAATATCCCAGTTTTCTTTATTTCTTCGTTCAACAAAATTAGACACTGCACGAATTTGAACATAGGGTATTCTTTCATTTTCACAAGCAAACATAAATGCTGCTCCTTCCATACTCTCCACAATAGGATGAAAACGTTTTGTCACGTGTTCGATTGTCTTTTCATTCCCATGTGTTGTATTTACTGTTATTCCATTTACTTTCGGTAATTTTTCAATTTCAACGTTTAAAGCACCAAAGTCGTTTTTTATTTTTGTAATACCTTCTAATTTCAACTCATCCAGTGATAAAAAAGTATCGCCATCCTCTGCCCCTAACTCCGAAAAACAATCCTCATACACATTCACAACTGTTCCAATTTCTAAGTTGGAATTAAAACTTCCACAAATACCTATATTAAATGCAATATCATACGATTCATTAAGCACCTTTCCAGAATAATAACTTGTTGCCACCATCCCCACGCCAGTGATCAAAAAATCAATCTCCATGTTTTTAAAAACACCACGAATAAATCTAGCATCATCTGAAGATGTGCGTTTTTCCATTTGACCTAACAAAAGGTCGATCTCATATTTTGTTGCAGCAACAACCAGTATTTTCATCTATGTCTTCCGGTATTTATGCAAATATACAAATCATTGAATTGATGGAAGGTATAGGTTATTAAACAATTCAACCATTGGTTTGTTATTTTAGCAATAAAAAGCGTATTACTTGGAAATTACGAATTCGTAGTATATTTGCATACTATTTATAAACATTATGATCTACATAACACGAAAAGAACATTTTAATGCCGCTCATAAACTTCACAACCCGAATTGGACGGATGAACAAAACAATGAAATTTTTGGCAAATGTGCCAATCCGAATTGGCATGGACACAATTACAATCTTTTTGTAACAGTAAAAGGAAGCGTAAATGCAGACACTGGTTATTCCGTTAATTTGAAGGAATTAAGTTTAATTATCAGAACTCACATAACCGATAAATTGGACCACAAAAATCTGAATTTAGATGTGCCATTTTTAAAAGGAATAATGCCATCTACAGAGAATGTTGCAATTGCAATATGGAAAGAATTGTTGCCGCATATAAATGGATTGGATTGTAAATTACACTGTGTTAAACTTTTTGAAACAGAAAATAATTACGTAGAATATTTCGGAGAATAACGCTTCTACTATGCTCAGGGTGGCAAACTTCCAATTAAATTTGAACCAATAAACACATTAACTAAAATGGGACACGATGAATTTGATGATATTGAAGGATACAAAAAAATCGACAGATACAATCTGAAATCGATTGACCAGATTGCATCAAAATATAAAACTATTTTAACGGATATGGGTGAAGATCCCAACCGTGAAGGATTATTAAAAACGCCGGAACGTGTTGCTAAAGCGATGCAATTTTTAACACATGGGTATGACCTGAATCCTGCTGAAATTTTAAAATCCGCCATGTTCAAGGAGGATTACAAACAAATGGTCATTGTGAAAGACATTGAAGTTTACTCTATGTGTGAGCACCATTTATTACCTTTTTTCGGGAAAGCGCATGTTGCCTATATACCAAACGGATGTGTAGTCGGCTTGAGTAAAATTCCACGAGTGGTAGACGCCTTTGCACGCAGATTGCAAGTGCAGGAACGATTAACAAATGAAATCAGAGATTGTATTCAGGATACAATGAATCCGATTGGAGTGGCTGTAGTTATTGAGTGTTCTCACTTATGTATGCAGATGCGAGGAATACAAAAACAAAATTCTGTAACAACTACTTCGGCATTTACTGGTGAGTTTTTAAAAGATACCACCCGTAAGGAATTTATCAGCCTCATAGGATCTAAACTGCATTAAGGGTCAATTTTGTTAACGCATCTGACAATTTTGCATAAAGACTCAAAAGGTATTATCTTTGTATTGTTATTTTAAACAAAAAATAAAAACTATGGAAACTAACAATTTTAATTACGTTCAATCGGAGCAAGAAACTGGCTCGATGTCGAGAACGTTTGTTGCAAATGTATTTTCTTGGA